>Ga0164313_10002301_pt1 | contig 17135 bp, 12 predicted proteins | sample GuaBasSedimGuay4_FD_113735 | JGI IMG/M metagenome (GOLD analysis project Ga0164313, IMG submission 113735) | Subseafloor sediment microbial communities from Guaymas Basin, Gulf of California, Mexico - Guay4, Core 4569-4, 0-3 cm | ecosystem: Environmental > Aquatic > Marine > Hydrothermal vents...
AACGAAGAAACCCACAGGATCATTACCGCCAGCCTGGACCGGTCCCCGCTTTTTGGAGGGGTGATCGAAGGCCAGGGCCCCCGCTATTGCCCCTCCATTGAGGACAAGGTGGTGCGGTTCGCGGACAAGAACCGCCACCTGCTGTTTTTAGAGCCCGAGGGGCGGAATACCGATGAAATCTACGTGAACGGATTGTCGACAAGCCTCCCCATGGATGTCCAGGACAGGGTTATCGGTTCGATCCCCGGTCTGGAGTCCGCAAAAATCGTTCGCTACGGCTACGCGATCGAGTACGACAGCGTGCCCAGCTGGCAGATCCACAGCAGTCTGGAATCCAAACCCATTGCAGGGCTTTACCTTGCGGGACAAATTCTCGGAACATCGGGTTACGAAGAGGCCGCTGCCCAGGGCCTGGTGGCGGCCGTCAATGCCGTCAGGTCCCTGGATGGCCGGGCCGCCCTGGAAATCGGGCGGGACCAGGCCTACATCGGGGTGTTGGTGGATGATCTGGTGACCAAGGAAATCAACGAACCCTACCGGATGTTCACCTCCCGGGCGGAGCACCGCCTCTATCTGCGGTGTGATAACGCCGAGGACCGGCTGGCGGATTTAGCCCTGGAGCTGGGGCTGCTTTCCGACCGGGAACAGAAGATGCTCCTGGCTCGGCGCGCCTTTGTGCGCGGGTATTCAAGCCTGCTGCAAAAGACCAGCGTCTTTGCCAAGGAAAAAGGCATACGCCTGATGGCCGTGGACTACCTGAAGTATCCCGGAGTGGGGCTTGCCGAGCTCAAACAACAAACCCAGGCGCCGGATGGCTTCTGGAACGAGGTTGAGAGTCAGTATCAAGCCCTCAGGGAAACCTGTTCTTCCGCCCATCTGTTGGCGGGGGCCGAAAACCAGGTGGAAAACGACATCAAATACGACGGTTATATCGCCAAACACAACCGACTGCTGCGCCACCGGGAGCATTTGGACCATTTTGAGATGCCGGACACCCTTGATTATAAGTCGTTGACCTCCTTAAGTTTTGAGGCGCGCGAGAAACTGGACCGGGTCCGTCCGGCCACCCTCGGCCAGGCTGGTCGCATTGACGGAGTGCGGGCCGGGGACCTGGCTGTGTTGACGGTCTACCTGAAAAAACTGTCAGAGGCCCAGGAGGCGGAGTCCCCTGCACGAGGTCCGAAAAACCCTGCTTCTCCGGGAGGCCGGCGGTCATGAGGGAGCGCCCGTATGTGGACAGGGTTCTGGATGCTTACCGCGAACAGGTGTTGCGCTGGAATCGTCAGATCAACCTTGTTTCAAGGCAGGCCCCGGCAGACAGGCTTGAGCGGTTGATCCTTCAAAGCCGCAACACCTGGAAGCTGCTGACGGAAGCGGAGGCAATTGATTTTTCTCCGCGCACTCGACTCTGGTACTTCGATCTGGGTTCCGGTGCGGGTTTACCGGGTTTTATCTGGCATTTGGAGGCCGTGTCCGCCGGGATTGCCGTCAGGACGCGGCTGGTCGAGCCCAGGGAGAAACGCGCCTGGTTCCTGAACCGCCTGAATAGCCTGGATGGGGTTGAGCCTCTGGAGGTATTGGAAGACCGGTGGGAAAACGCCGCCGGTGACCACCCGTCCGTTGATGACCCAAGCGGGGTGCAGGATCTGACCGACCCCACACAAGCCCTTATATCCCTGAAGGCCCTCCATTTAACGGACACCACGGTTCTTGGGGGCCTGGTTCCTTTTTTAAGCAGAGGCCCCGGCGCCTCCCGCGATCTGAGGATCCTGATCACCCGCTTCTACCCCCCGGGCCAAGTTTGGAACGAGGATCTTGCCCTGGATCTGGAAATCCCACCCTCCGGGGAAGCCCGGGCCTTTCCTGGTTGGGAATTTCAAGGAACAGGGGGAGGGGTCCTGCTGGCGAAATCTCCCCGGGGCGCCAGCCTGGTTTTTTCGCGCTATATAGCCAGGTCCTCCTGAACCCCCATTTGAGGTTAACTGGTCATTGTTCCACGTGGAACATTGTCGCAGCCCCCATGTCCTCCTTTGTTCCACGTGGAACAATTGTCCCAATTTCCCCGGTGCGTCTTGACGCGGAGTCCCAATAGGGGGTAAATTGGCCTCCCCATATCCCATCACGGAGGAAGCAAAAGAGAATGGATCCCCGCCATGAGTAAAATTGTATCAATTTCCAACCAAAAAGGCGGCGTCGGCAAAACCACAACGGCCGTCAACCTGAGCGCCAGCCTGGCCGTGGCAGAAAAACGAACGCTGCTGATCGACCTGGATCCCCAGGGCAACGCCTCAAGCGGTGTTGGTGTATCACCCAACAAGTCAACAAGTTATGAATTCATGTTGGGTGAAGCATCACCGGGAGAATGTATCCACAATACCCACGTCCCCTTCCTTGATGTGTTGCCGACGGACCGCCGGCTTTCCGGAGCCGAGGTTGAACTGGTAAACGAGGACAGCCGCGAGGGCTATCTGAAAAATGTGCTCGACCCATTACGGAGCCGGTATGAATTCATCATCATCGACACTCCGCCCAGCCTGGGCATGCTGACCTTGAACGCCTTGACCGCTTCGGATTCCGTCCTCATTCCCATCCAGTGCGAGTATTACGCCCTGGAGGGATTAAGCCAACTTCTCAGCACCGTACAGCTTGTCCAGCGCAGCCTGAATCCGGCCCTTCGCCTGGAGGGAGTGCTGTTGACGATGTTCGACCGCCGCCTGAAGCTTTCGAACCAGGTGGCCGAGGAGGCCATCGATTTCTTTGGTGAGACGGTCTACGAAACCAAAATTCCCCGCAACGTTCGCCTGAGTGAAGCTCCTTCCTTCGGGAAACCCATCCTGCTCTACGATGTAGAGTGCGTGGGGGCCAAGAGCTATCTGGAGTTGGCGAAGGAAGTGATCGCAAAAAATGAAAAGCGCGCCGTTGGTTGAGGAGGATGATTCCATGGGCAAGAACCGGGTTCTGGGCAAGGGCCTGTCCGCGCTGATTCAGGGAGCCGACCTGAAGGGCATGACCACAGCCCCCGACGAGGACGCCAGTATCCACATGGTGCCCTTGGAAAATATCGGCTTCAACAAAGACCAGCCACGTAAGTTGTTTGATGCCAACAAGTTAAACGAACTGGCGGATTCAATAAAACAGGTGGGTATTCTGCAACCGGTCCTGGTGCGGCAGCTCCAGGGCGGGGAAACCGCCACCCAGCATCCGGACAGCCAGGCCCCCCAGTCGATGCTTTCCTATAGCGTGGTGGCCGGGGAACGCCGGGTACGCGCGGCCCGGCTGGCGGGCCTGACCGAAGTACCGGCCCTGGTCTGTACCTATGAAGAAACCGAGGCCCTCCGGGTGGCCCTCCTGGAAAACATCCAGCGCGAGGATCTGGGCCCGGTCGAGGAAGCCGAAGCGTATCGGAATCTGTTGGATTCCTACGGGGCGACCCAGGACGAGCTGGCGGAAATGCTGGGTAAAAAACGAAGCAGCGTCGCCAACACGCTGCGGATCCTGACCCTGGAAAAAGAAATCCTGGCTCTGCTTCAGGAAGGCCGGATCACACGCGGCCACGCCAAGGCCCTGTTGGGTCTGCCCTCGGGTCCGGCACGGGTACAGCTCGCGAAAATGTGCCACAGCCGCGACCTCTCCGTCCGTGAATGTGAACGCCGGGTAAGGGCCGGGGGCGCCAGGCCCCGCAAAAAATCCACCCGCAAAAAAACGACGGCCGGTTCGATCGAACCCGGTCTGCGCGCCCTGATGGGAAACGCGGAAAGAGTCTACGGCTCCCCGGTGACCATTGCCCGCGACGCCGAAGGCGGCAAAGGCACGATCAGCCTGCGCTTTTTTGACGATTCGGATCTGGTGCGGGTTTTGAAGATCATGGGTGTGGATACGGATATCTCATGATGGCCGCCCTGGCATACGGCGAGGCGTCGCACACCGAAAGAAACGGGACCCGGGGATGAAGAGCCCGCTAAAACTGCCGCGACCCAGCCGCCTGCTGCGACTCCAGATTTTTCTGGGCACTCTGGTAGGCGGCTCGCTGGCCTATATCCTGATCAATCTGTTTGAACTTCGCGACACCTATCTGCAAACCGGTTCACTGCACGCCATGTTGCATGACGAATGGAAATCCGGCCAGATCCTGACTGATATGCTGCGGATGGGTTATTTCCAACTGTTTGTGATCATCCTGGGCTGGAGCGCGTTTTTCCGTCTGCGGGTGACCGAGCTGGGCAACCTGCGCCTCAAGCGTTCGGAGATGAAATACCGCAGCATCATCAACCACGCCGGCGAAGCCATATTCCTGCTGGATGGGGACGGCAGGGTCCTGGAGTGGAACAAGGGGGCGGAGAATCTTTTTCGGCTGCCGCGCCGCAACGTGCTCAATAAAAAAATTCAGAGCCTGGATCTGGACCTGGACCTGGCCATTGACCGCGCGGTCAACGACATCCAGCGGCTCGGGCGCAGCTTCACCTACGAAGCCCGGATCGAAAAGGACCATGGCCCGGCCACCCAGATTTCGGTGACCCTGTCGAGCATCTCGCCGGGCTCCGGGCCCCTGGCGGAGAAAAACGGATCGTTCGTGGCCATAGCCCGCGACATCACTTCGGAAAAGCAGCTCGAAAACCGCATGAGCGAAACAGAAAAACTGGCGGGCATCGGCCAGTTGGCCGCGGGCATCGCCCACCAGTTGAACACGCCCCTGGGGTCCATCCTGCTGTCGGCCCAGATGCTCGAAGACACCATCACCAACGAAGACGACAGCGAGGATATCCACCGGATCATCCGGCAGACCGAGCAGTGCCGCGGCATCATCAAGGGCTTGTTGAATTTCGCCCGCCCCACGGGCAGCGAGCGCGGCAGCATAAACCTGGCCGAAGCGATCAGCGAAACAGCCTACCTTATGGAAAAAAACCTGAAGCTGGCCGGCGTCGAACTCAATCTTACCGAGGGCACCGATCCCTACGTCTTCGGCAACCGCAACGAACTGGAGCAGGTGTTTTTCAACCTGCTGGCCAACGCGATCGACTCCATGCCCGAGGGGGGGAGCATCGACGTGAAGATGACGGACGGCGGCCCGGGTGAACTCAGGGTGGAGTTCGGCGATACAGGGGAAGGTATTCCCCAGGAAAACCACGACAAGGTCTTCCTGCCGTTTTTCACCACCAAGGACTACGGCAAGGGAACGGGCCTGGGCCTGTCCATCGTCGCGCGCATCGTTCACGAACACGGGGGGCGCATTGAAATGGACAGTGATCCGGGCAAGGGAACCAGATTTGTCCTGTGGCTTCCCCGCGCCCGCAAGGGAAGCAGCCATGGGTTGCTCGACGACAACCAGGATCAGGTTTAACCATGGGAATTCCCGCGCACACCAAAATCATTCTGGTCCCCGGCGACGAAAGGTCGTCCCACCAGTACGGCATCTCGCGGATCATGATCGTCACGCTCCTGGTTCTGGCTGCCATGATGGCGGGCGTGGTGGTCCTGCTGATGGTGTCGTTCGCCGGCAAGCACACCGAACGGGCGCGGATCCGCGAACTGGAAACCGAACTGGCCGCTTCGCGCCAGGAGATCCTGGTGGCCCATCAACTGGCCGTGGAACTCGAACAGATGCGGGTGGTTCAGGAAAAACTGCTGATCATGTTGGGGGTCCAGGATGCTTCACCGGTGGGGGCCGATTCCTTGGCCGCGTGGCTGGAGGAGGTTCCCGCTTCGTCGGCGGAAGGCATGCAGCGGGCGGCCTCTCTTTCGTTGAGCCCGCGTCCCGATCGCTGGCCGGCCAATGGCTACGTGACCCGGGAGTTCATTTCCGGTAGTATCTCGCGGGGCATCAAACCCCACCTGGGAATTGATATCGCCGGTCCCCGGGACGCGCCGGTAACCGCGGCGGCGCCCGGTGTCGTGGCCCGTACGGGCACGGACGATTTCCTGGGAAACTTTGTTGAAATCCGCCATGGATTGGGTTACCTAACAGTTTATGGCCATTTGAGCCGAATCGCGGTGGGCAAGGGCGACCAGGTCGAAGCGGGCCAGGTCGTCGCCTATATGGGTGAAAGCGGGCAGGCGACCGGGCCACATCTGCACTTCGAGATCTGGCAGCAGGGCGAAGCGGTTGATCCCCGCACGGTGGTGGCGGGTGATCCGCCACAGAACTAGTTCCAATTAGTTCAAGAAGGAAGCAACCGGGTTTGTTGCCCGGACAGTCGTAAGAAAAACCCGGCGCTTCACGGCAGGAAACTGCAGGAAGCCGACCGGGCCAAGGAGGAATACCATGTTCGGAAAAGAACCCGATAACCAGACCATGGCCGGAGGCCAGACCTCGATCATCGCCCAGGGCTGCAAGTTCGAAGGCAAGGTCGAAGTACGTGGCACCCTGCGCATCGAGGGCGAATTCAAAGGCGACATCGGCACGCCCGAAAGCCTCGTCATCGGCAAGACCGGTGTGGTCAACGGCAAGGTCACGGTGAAAAACGCCATCATCGGCGGCCAGTTGATCGGCAACATCACCGCCGAAAACAAAATCGAACTGCAGAGCGGCTCCCATGTGGAGGGCGACATCAAGACCAAACGTCTGGTCATCGATGAAGGCGTTTTCTTCGAGGGCAACTGCTCCATGGGCGCGGGACACAGCCGAAACGCCGTGCCGGCCCCGGCCCAGTCCCAGACCCAGTCCCAGCCCGATACCGCCGGAGTGAAGAAGTAGTTTTCTTCACCCAGCGCGGGGCCGCGTCAGGACGGAACAAAAAGCACCCCCGGAATCCGTTCCGGGGGTGCCTTCATTGAACCGGACGTGTCTTTCAGATAGTTGATTCCTCGAGGATGTCGTCCAGTTCGTCTATCAATCCCTCTTCCCATTCATCGCCGAGTTCCGGATTCGCCCCCGTATCTCCATCATCCAGTCCCGGGGCCGATTCGGGATCCAGGCCGACCATCAGGAAGTCCGCCACGCCCAGGTCTTCCTCCTCGTGCAGCTTCGCCAGATACTGGTCTTCCTTGGCGAGAAGGTGGCCGCCGGGATCGCGCGTGACACGAACCGTCGGCTGCTCCCAGTCGGGACCCTTGGCGGCCACGTACCCGCGGGTTCCGTCGGTCAGGGAGACCTCGCTGCCGGGAGGATACAGGCCGATGGCCCGGATCAGCGCGGTCAGCGGCGCGGGGTCGAAAGCGCCCCTGTCCTTCAGGATGATTTCGAACGCCCGGCGCGGCGGCATGGGGTTCTTGTAGGGCCGCGCGGCGGTCAGGGCCTCGAACACATCGCACACCTGGATCAGGCCGGTGATGGGGCTCTTGACGGCCCACTCGGGCATCGGCGGATAGCCACCGCTGCGGTCGTGACGGATATGGTGGCCCCACGCGCCCGCGACAATCAGGGGACTGACATCGCCCATGGACAGCAGGATCTTGCCGCCGAGAGACGCGTGCGATTCGGCAATCTTTCTTTCCTCGGGACTCAGTTTGCCCGGCTTGTAGAGGATTTCGTCGGGGACCTTGGCCTTGCCGATGTCATGAAGCAAACCCGCCGCGGCCAGCTCGGACAGAAGGTGTTCCGGCCAACCCATCTCCCTGCCGACTGTCAACGCGAGGGTGGACACCCGCACCGAGTGGCCGATGGTATAGCTGTCGTAATCCGGATAGCGCATCAGGTTCATGACGTCCATGGTCTGCTGGTCGGAAACTTCGTAAAGTTCCTCGCCTACACCCAAGGCCTTATGAACATCGACATCCTGCTTCATGTTGATGTGAATGTTGTTTGTCTGCACGGTCTCGTACATGGACTGGAAGATGGGCAGCAGGGGTTCGAGTTCCTGGGCCACCGATTGGCCCATGCCTCCGTTGGGGTCGTCTTCGCTGAAGTCGAAAGTGATCAGGCCGGGGTCGAACGGCGCCAGCTTGACACCCTTGGCATCGAGTTCTTCGCCCTCGCGAAAATGGGGGGAAACCTCGATGTTGCGGATGCCTTCGGACTGGAAGAGAGCGATCGAATCCTGGACGGAATCCTGTCTGTCCCTGAGGTTCGCGGCCACACGGAAAAAGGCCATCACTTCTTCGGGGGTCACTCCCTGGCGAAACAGGAATCCGCCGCAGCACAGGCGGTCGGCGAAGTCGATCAGATTGCGACCCGCGATGGACGGACCGATGAGATACTTCCCGTCGCGGATGAACTTCCCGTTGAGGATGCCAAAGAAGAACCCGGTTTCGCCCTTGTTGACGAGCACTTCGTCCATCCGTTCCGAGAAATCCCTGCCCAGGTCCTGGACCCTGGGGTGGGTATCGAAATACATCCGGCGCTGGTTTATGCCGCCGGAAAGCAAAATGATCAGATCACTGAATCTCGTCGCCACGGGTATTTACCTCTCGTCGTTATCGCCGTTGTCGAACAGGGCTCCGGTTTCCTCTTCCCGCGGAGTCTCTTGTTTCATGGAGAGACCGGCCCGCGCGGCCTGGCGGCATTCCGCCGGCCACACCGGAAACAGGAAAAATTTCTTCTCCTTGGCCACCCGGGTCAGGATGGGCCGGGCGCGCTTGGGGTCCAGCTTTCCGAGCCAGGTCAGGGCTTCGGCGACCCAAAGGTCGTCCCGTTCTTCGGGCAACAGGTTCCGGATCGACGACACAAGCAGACGACTGCCGATGTCCTTGAGCTTGGGGGACATCATCTCGGACACACCCTGGTCGAGGATGGCCTGATAGATCATCTTGTTGCTCTGTTTGTAACAGCCCATGATGCCGACCAGCAGGTTCGACAGACGCTGGGCCCGCTGGTGAACCAGCCGTTCGTGAAGTTTGGGGCCGTGGTCGCGCGACACGGTCGAAGCCAAGAGCACAACGTGGACGGGATACAACAGCGGCGCCGGAGCGTGAAATACTTCCGGGGCCATGGTCTTGGTTCGCAGGGCCTGCAGATCCTCGAGGCGCTCCAACATCTCTTCACCATCGCCGACGTTTACCTTGGTCAGCGATTCATAAAGGGCAAGGCGAGCACCCGGGTCTTCCCATTCGACACCCAACAACAGTTCGTTGACCAGGTGGGGCCACGCCAGGCGCTTGTGATCGATTTCCACCAGGGATTTCCACACGCCCAGCCACACGGGGCCCAGGTGCATCGAGTGAAACTTTCGCAACGGCGAAAGAAACAGGGGCAGAGACCCGTCAATGGTGTCGCGTGATCCGGTTTTCAGGATGGCGGCCAGGGAAGCAGAGGCGACCTTCAAATCATCGTCGAGAAGCGTTTCGGCCGAGAGGATCTTGAATATCGTGGTGCCGATGCCCAGGATCATGTGCTCCGTCGGCGCGCTGCACAGGATCTGAGTGCAGATCCCGAGGCAGTCGGCGGTGGCGGGAGAAAGCAGGTCCTCGGGAGACTCGGCTATTTCAGTCAATTCGTCGATGATCCCGTTCATCTGCTCGGGCGTCATCGTGTACCTGACGGGTCCCTTCTTGGGTCTTTTCGGTTTGGGCCGGTTTTCGAGAAGCGACTTGGATTTCTCGCTCTTGACGCCGGTTTCCTTGCGCAGGCGCTCGAACACCAACTCGACCAGCAAAGGGTCGGCGGTCAATTCCAGCGCGGCCTGGGCGTGGCCGATCAGGTGCTCCAGGATCAGGGGGTCGCTGTTGGTTTTTTTCAGCGCGCCCATGATTTCCTTGATGGTGCCCACGGCGGAGTCGGGGACCCAGTCGCGCAGGGCCTCGTCCATTTCCTCGCCGCGATCCAGGCCCTCCAGTTTGCCCGGGTCACCGTTGTGCATGATCGCACTGATGATGCCAAGGAATTCCCTCTCCAGCTTCTGGCCATCAGGGGTGGCGACCAGATTGGAGTCGGGAATGACATAGTGGTCACCTGACGCGGATCTGGGCCGGGTGCCCCCGGGGCCGCCGCTGCGGTCGCGGGTCTTGACATAAAGACTCTGGCTGGTGGTTCTGATGGTGTCGGGCAGACCCTCGATCGCGATCTCTTCGAAATTCTTTTTGCCGGCGTTGGTGACCAGGTGGTGCTTGAGGGAAGACACGGCCACGTGCAGGTCGTCCGATGACGCGGCGGAATCTATCTCCAACAGCCCGATGCTCAGATTGTTCAGCAGTTCGAAGGTGCGCTTGGTTTCACGCTGGCCGTTTTCAATGAAAACGTCATGGACCCAGAAACCCTCATGTGTGCATTCGATTTCCAGGACACTGGAACCGCCCAGATTGTTCCTGATGGCGGCGTGGGCCTCGCGGGCGACTTCCTGGTAACGGGCATGTTCGGGCGTATAGTACGACCCGATGGTCAGCAGCCTGTCCAGCGCCAGGAAGAGCTCCGCATGTTCGGAGCTCAAAGGTGGTTTTTCCTCGACGTCCCCGTCGAGGGCCAGATCATTTGGATAGGTGGTTTTCGACACCTCGGAATCCTCCCGTTCGTCGATATATTCCTACCTGTAGAAATTCGACCGGATTACGAGGTCTTTTAGGAAAAAAAGAGGGGATTTATCGACTGTTATCGAGGATTTTGCGCACACGGGAGAGCAAAGTGTTGCGGTTGAAGGGCTTTTCGATGAATTCCACCCCTTTTTCGAGGATCCCGTGGCGCGCGATGGCGTTGGCGGTGTAGCCGGAAATGAAGAGGGTCTTCAGACCCGGGTATTCCGCTTCCAGTTCCCGGGACAGGGTCCTGCCGTCCATGTGGGGCATGATGACGTCGGTAACCAGAAGATCGAAAGGAACATCCGCTTCGGCGATCTGGCTCAGGGCCTGGTCCCCGTTTTCGGCTTCCATTACGGAATAGCCGGCATCCCGAAGCTGCAGAACCGCCAGCCGCCGCACGCTGTCCTCGTCCTCGCACAGGAGGATGGTTTCGCTGCCGCCGGGAGCGGGAGAGATATCCGTGATCCCGCCGGTCCGGGACTCCTTGGGCTCGGCCAACGGCAGATAGACCTTGAACGTGGTGCCGTGGCCCAGCTCGCTATAGACATGCACATGCCCGCCGAACCGCTGCACGATGCCATAGACCGTGGCCAACCCCAGACCCGTGCCCTTGTCCTTGGGTTTGGTGGTGAAAAACGGCTCGAACAGCCGGTCCAGGATTTCCTTCCTGATGCCCTCGCCGTTGTCGCTGACCGCGAGCACGACATGGGGACCGGGCTGGGAGCCGGGATGGTTCCGAACGTAGTGGTCGTCCAGGTTTTCGAGCCGGGTTTCGAGATCGAGCATGCCGCCGTCCGGCATGGCGTCGCGGGCGTTGACCGCCAGGTTCATGACCACCTGTTCCATCTGGCTGGCGTCGGCCAGAACAAAGCCGGGTTCTTCGGCGCAGGTGATCTTCAGGGTGATGTTTTCGCTGATGACCCGCGGCAGCATCTTTTCCATGTCCTTCAAGACCTGGCTCAGGTCGAGAACTTCGGGGTTGGACGCGTCACGTCGGCTGAACATGAGCAATTGGCGGGTCAGGTCGGCCGCGCGCCGCCCGCTTCTTTCAACCTGTTCCAGAGCTTCGCGGATGAACTTGTGTGAGGGTTCGGGGTCGTCCAGGGCACCGGCGGCCAGTTCGGCGTTGCCCAGGATCGCCGTCAGGATGTTGTTGAAGTCATGGGCGATGCCACCGGCCAACTGTCCGACCGCGCGCATTTTTTCACCGTGCCGGTACTGGTGTTCCAGGAACTGTTCCCGGGTGATGTCCTGCCCGATGGCCTGGAAGGCGATGGTCCGCCTGTTCCAGCCGAACAGGGCCCTGATGGTCCACCGGTGCCAGGGAGGGGAATCACCGCCGAGCATGACGGGAAATTCAATCGATTCGGTGGGATCGTCCACACTCAATCGGGACAGCAGGTCGTCGACCTCGCTCCGGTTGCCCTCGGAAACCAGGCTCAAAAAGTCCACACCCGAAAGGTCGTCCGGGTCGACGGAAAAACATTGCCCGAATGCCTTGTTGGCGTAGACAAGATCGCCGTCGGCCAGGAAACGGCAGATCATCATGGGCATGTCTTCGACCGAGGCCAGGTAGCGGTCTTCACTCTCGCGCAGGGCCTCGGCGCCCTTGACCAGATCCTTGCGGGCGGTCTTGAGTTCCCTTTCCAGTTCTCCCAGCTTGAAGATCGCCAGCACCGGCAACGACCCGAATGTCCAGCCGTAGTGCCGGATTTCCCAAATCAGATAGGCGGTCAAGGGGGGCGTGGCCGCCATCGCCACGATGCTTCGTGAAACCAGCATCCCCTTGAGGATGGACCAGTAGTTGGGAGCGTTGCCGAAGGCCAGGGTGGCGTAGATGATCGAGTCCATCCACATGATGCTCAACAGGGAAAGACCCACCGACAAGGCCAGGGGAAGCTTGCGGCGGTATTGATTGAGAAAGCCCCAGACAACCGTCAGGGCCACCAGGTCGGCCAGGGTGGCGATGATGGACGCCACGTAATTGCGCCAGACGATCGGGGGAAAGGGGCAGGCCGTATCGGGGCTGATCTGGAGGAACAGGGTTCGGAAAAGAAGGGCGGACAAAGGAAACAGGATCGTGCCGCCCACGACGACGGCGATGGCGGCGCGCCCTGCGCTGGGGCCATCGAAAACGTAGCACAGAAACACCCCCATCAGGACCCCGGTGAAAAGGACGGTCGAGCTCACCAGGAATTCCATTCCACCGATGCGGACACCCATGGATTGTGGCGTCACCCAGGCCGCGGCGATGATCATGCCGAGCAGGGAATAGACAAAGGCCAGGCTGTACCGGCGGCGAAGGGCATGAAAACCGATCACCGCGCCGGCCAACAGGGCGCTGTTGAGCAGAAGATTTTGAGTAGCAGAAAGGGCCATCATTCCAATCCCGGAAAGATAATTTGTTCCAATATGATACATGAAAGGTCATGCGGCGTCCAAGTAAGTGCCGGGAATCGGGAAGGTGGGGCCGCGGAATCCCGGCCTACACGTAATAACCGCTGGTAATAAGATCGTCCGCTTCGCGGGGCTTCCACTGGGTTTCTTCGGAGATGCCCACGATCAGGAATTCGGCCACCTCGGGTCCATCGCCACTCTTTAATTGGATGGCGGGCTGGTCGGACCGGGCGATGGGCAGGCCCTCCGGGTCGTGGGTCACGCGAACCAGGGGGCAATCCATTTCCTCACCCCTGGCCACGACCACGGCTTTGCGGTCATCCGAAAGCACGACCTCGCTGCCCGGGGGATAAAGACCCATGGAACGGATGAGGGCGGCCAGGATCCGTGGCTGAAACGCGCCCTTGTCCTTCAGCATGATGTCGAAGGCCCGGCGCGGGGACATCGGGGCCTTGTAGGGCCGCACGGCGGTGAGTGCTTCGAACACATCGCACACGTGGACCAGGGACGCGGTCGAACTGTGCACGTACCATTCCGGCATGACGGGATACCCGCGCCCGTCCTGGCGAATGTGGTGACCCCAGGCCGCGGTGATGATCAGGGGACTCTGTTCCCCGCTGGCCATGAGGATCTGGGCCCCGGCGGCGGGATGGGACTGGACGACCTTCATTTCCTCGGGAGTCAGTTTGCCGGTCTTGAAAAGGATCTCTTCAGGCACGCGGCCCTTGCCGAGGTCGTGGACCAGGCCCGCGGTGGCCAGCTCGGCCAGGATTTCCGGAGCCCAGCCAAGTTCGCGGCCGACCATGGCCGACAGGGCGGCCACGCGGACCGAATGGCCGATGGTGTAACTGTCGTAATCGGGATAGCGCATGAACTGCATGACGTCCATGGCCCCCATCTCCGAAGCACCCGCCAGTTTTTCACCGCTGGCCCGGGCGCCGGACATGTCCACTTCATCGTTCCTGCTGATGGAAAGATTGTTGGTGGACACCGTTTCATACAGGGCCTGATAGACATCCAGCAGCGGCGCGAAATCCGCGGCCATGAAGTCGGCTTCCGCAGAGGATTCCCCGGTGTCATCGGACTCTTCCCGGTCTCCTTCTTCCTTCAATGGAATCGTCAGCTTGATGTGCTCGATCCCGTTGGCGGCAAACAGCGCCCGGGCTTCTTCCAGGTTGGCCAGCTTCTCCTTTTGCGCGGCTCCCAGCCGGAAAAAAGTGGCCACGTCCACCATCGCCAACGGCAGGTGAAAAGAAAATCCGCCGCAACCCAGAAGCTCGGCAAACTCGATCAGGGCCCGGCCGGCAATTGAGGGTCCAACCAGATATTTTCCGTTCCGGATGAACTTGCCCCCGTAGACCCCGAAAACGAACTCGTCCCGGCCGTTCTCTTCGATCAAGCCCCGCAACTGCGTGGTGAATTCATGGGAGACGGCCTGCACCTTGGGGTGATCGTCGAAATACATGCGGCGCTGATTGATGCCGCTGGCCAACAGGATAATGAGGTCGCTGAAGCTGCGTTCCACCGGACTACCCCTTGCCTTTATCGCCGTCAGGAGTCTCTGTCGGCGCCAGGTTTTTTTCGGCCAGGCGGCGGCACTCGGCCGGCCAGGCCCTGAAGAAGAAATACTTTTTCTCGTCGCGGATCATGGTCAACAAAGGCCGGGCGAATTCCGGGTCCAGTTTGCCGACCCACCCGATGGCCCGACCGACCCAGTCCTGGTTCCGGTCCGAAGCGGGCAGCTCGCACAGGGCTTTGTTTATCAGCCGGGCCGCCTGTCCGCGCAGGTCCAGGGTGATGGACTCCGCTCCACTTTGTTTGATGAGCGACAGGTAGAAGCCGTCGTTGGCCGGGTCGTATTTGTCGAGGGACTTCATCAGGATTTCGATCAGGCCGTTGGAGGGATTGCGGTGCAGGTGTTCATGGATTCGCGGTCCGTGATGGGGCGCCAACGAAGATTTCATCAACGCCAGATGAACTGGATACATCGCCTTCAGGGGCAACTTCATCAAGACAGGGCAAACGGCTTTTTTCCGCAGGGCCGGCATGCACTCGAGGCGGGAAACCTGGGTGAAAGCCACACGGGATTCGAGTTCACCGGCGGCCAGCCAAAGACGTTCCGACACTTCGGAGGGAAGATCTCCCAGGCCCAGCAGAAGATCATTGACCAGGTGGGGCCAGACCAGGGCCTGGCGCTGAGGGTCGAGGGCCTCCCACAGGCGGATCCAGAATTTCACCAGATAGTCGGGCCGGGCATTCCGCAGCGGTTCGCAAAAAGCCGGCAGCACCTTGTCGAGCGCCACTTGGTTGTCCCTGAGCGCCGACTCGGCCACGGCGGCCGAGCAAAGGTTCAGGTCATGTTTCGTGATTCCCCCGTTGGTGATAGCCTGTTTGAGGTTCATCTCCAGCGCGGTTTCGAGGGCTTCGGACGGATCGCCGCCCAGCAGATGGAAGCAGATTCCCAGGTAACTGCTCAGCGAAGAGGATCCGGGATCGTCCGGCGTCTGGCCGGCGGCTTCCAGTTCTGAAATCTCCCCAGCCAACTCTTCAAGGGTGAACCGGTAGTCTTTTTTGGGTTTGGTTTTCGTTTTGTCCCGGGCCTTGTATTTCCAGTCGCTCCCTCTTTCGACCTCTTTTTTCAGGAGACTGAAGACCAGGTCGACCGAACGGGGATCACGGCTCAGGTCCAGGGCGCGTTTGGCGTGCTCTATCAACCGCGCCAGGTCCGCGGGGTCGGGATTGACTTCGACCAGCCGCTGAAGTGCTTCGCGCAGGGCCCGGATGTTTTCCGGCGTGGAGTCGGGGTGGGGTCCGTTTTCGTCTACGACTGTTTCGTCTTCGTCGGTTTCCAGATTTTCGAGAATTCTGGCGACGATTTCCAGGAACTTTCCGGCGAGCTCTTCGCTCTGTGACAGGGGCTCGTCACCCGGGGAATCCCCTGGAGTGGAATTATTCGCGGTGAACAGCTGATCAAAGGAAAGCGCGCCCCCTTCACCGCAGTCCCGCACGACACTTTTGCTGGCGGTGCTGACGGTGTCCGGCAGGTTCTCGATTTTTATTTCCTGAAACCCGGTGGTGTTGCCGAGGTTTTGCCGATGTTTCTGCAGGGCGGAAATGGCCTGGCGAAGATCCGCGGGAGTCAGCCGCGCGCTGATCTCGAAGCGGGCGATGTTCAGGGGAACCAACAGGTCATGAAAAAGCCGAACGTTGCGGTGGTGGGGGTCCACCAATTGCGTCCCGACCATCATGCCCGAGGCTGTAATCTCGATGGCCATGATCTTGTGGTCGCCAATGGCCGCCACGATCTGGTCGCACGACTTTTCCGACACCACGCGATACTGGTCGTGATCGGTCGAATAGTAGGACCCGACGGTGAGCAGTTTATCGAGGGCCTTGAGCAAGGCGGCGGCGTTCCGTTCCAGGGGTTGGCCGCTCAGGTCACAAATGGTTTCGTTATTGAGGGCGGTATTGGAGGACATGAACTCTGGAACCCCTTGGAGACCCTGATTCAAGGATATTGAGCGAGAAATTGTTAATTGGTTTTCGGCCATATGGGAGAATGACTTAACAGATTTATGAGAACGGACATATATTTGACCACAGGAGGTTGTTGATGACTGATCCCAAAAATCCCGACCAGGACGAGGCCAACGGAAACGATCCCACCGATTCCCTGCCCCCCGGTGTGCCTGAACCCCCGGACATGGCCAAGGTCAACGACTTGCGTGAGCGCATGAATCGGGACCGGTCCGCCCGCGCGGGAGCCGGTCGTGGAATTTTGAGGCAAGACCGCAGCCAACAGGCCCGGGATGTCGGCACCTACACCATTATTCCCATGATGATGATTGCCGGCCCGCTGGTGGGCTATCTGCTGGGCAAGGGCATCGAAAATATTTTCGGCGGCGAACCCTGGCCGGGCGTGGTCGGGATGCTGTTCGGAATGGTGGCGGCGTTTCGGCAGGTGTTTTTGCTGTTGGCCGAGCGGGGGAAGAAGTCGTAAGGGCCCCCCGGAGGTGCTTGTTAATTGATCACGCCCCACATTTTATCCAGCCCCGGCCGGGACAAAACGCACTTCGACCTTTTTGCCAAAGGCCTCGGCAATTCTGCGCAACAAATTCAACGAATGGCCTTCATAACCGTCGTCTTCCAGGCGCGAGATAACCGAATGCGAGGTTCCTATGTGTTCGGCGAGCTCCATTTGTGTCAGGCCGGCATCCAGTCTCAGAGCATAAACCTGTCGCGAAATCTGAGCGCTGGTTTCTGCTGCGCGAAGTTCGCGCTGCGCCTTCTTGGAGTGAAAAAACATCTCATCCAGGATTTTCAGGGCATCGTCGGCTGTTTTTTTTCGGGCCATG
>Ga0164313_10002302_pt1 | contig 17128 bp, 8 predicted proteins | sample GuaBasSedimGuay4_FD_113735 | JGI IMG/M metagenome (GOLD analysis project Ga0164313, IMG submission 113735) | Subseafloor sediment microbial communities from Guaymas Basin, Gulf of California, Mexico - Guay4, Core 4569-4, 0-3 cm | ecosystem: Environmental > Aquatic > Marine > Hydrothermal vents >...
ACAGGATCCTCAGGTCCCAGGGCGAAGAAAAGATATCCGAGGCGAAGCCGTAGATCATGCAAACGAACAGCAGCATGATCTCGTCGGTGGCCAGGACCTTTCGTTCCCCCAGCCAGTCGATCACGTCGCCGAGCAGAGGACGCATCAGCACGCCCAGGGCCGAAGCGGCAAAGTAGAGCAAGGCGATGGTCGACACCGGAACGTCGTGCAACGAAACCAGCACCCAGGTGCCAAATACCATGAAGATCTGTTTGCGGATTCCGAACAAGGCACTGATGGCGTAGAAGATGTGGTATTCCCGCCGGTAGACCATCCGACGGCTGGGCACATCTTCCTTGCCGATCGTGAGCCTAAAGTACATGACACCCGCGACCATGGCGCTCACGGCCCCCACGAGGTAGAACAGGTCGTAACGATCACCAACGAATCTCGCCAGCAGCCAGACGCTGCCCACGCCGAGAATGACCCCCAGGTTGCGGGCGCCGCCCAGCTGTCCCAGGCGACGTCCCTCCCCCCCGCGCTTGGCCAGTTTGAGCCCGAGCGGACCCTCCACGGCAAAGATGATATGGTCACCCATGGACCAGACCACGATCCAAACCACCAGCAGCGCCACGCTGGGTGAGAGAAAGGCCAGCCCCAGGGCGCCCGTCGCGGTGGCGACCATGGCCAGGGCGGCAATCCTGCTTTCCCGCATGTGGGTCAGCAGGAATCCCATCACGACAAAGATCAAGAAACCCGGCAGTTCACGGGGAAACTCGAGCCAGCCGCGGTTTCCGGCGTCGAAGCCGTGCACCTCGGACAGGTAGTTGTTCAACGTGGACAGGAAGATGCCGCTGGTGGCCCCGAAAAACATGGTGGCCAGCAGCACACGGCGGAAATCCCCCGTCACTTTGCGGGTGATGTTCAAGTTGGGTGTCCTTCTTCCGGCGGGACGGGGTCTTCGCGGTGGGAAGTGGCCTGGTCGCTGCGGCGACGGTACAGCCAGGTGAGCCGGGCCAACCTGTCGCCGGCGGGATCGAGAAACGCGTCACCTGTCATGCGCCAGTTCCAGTTGCCCTTGCCCTCGCCCGGCAGGTTCATGCGGGCATTGCGGCCCAGACCCAGCACATCCTGCATGGTCGCGATGAAAGTGTGGGCGGTGGACATCATGCCCAGGCGGATCAGGGTCCAATGGGGTTCGTCCGTCGCACAGCCGGTGTACTCGGCCACCAGTTCCTTCGTGGCCGAATCGGCCAGATGATTCCACCAGCCAATGGTCGGATCGTTGTCGTGGGTCCCGGAATAGACCACGCAGTTCCACACATGTTCGTGGGGCAGAAACACGTTGTCGGGTCCGCTCCAGGCGAACTGCAGGACCTTCATGCCGGGCAGGTCGAAGGTGTCGCGCAAAAGCTCCACCGCCGGGGTGATGACGCCCAGGTCCTCGGCGATCACCGGCAACTGGCCGCCGAGATCCCGGCGCAAAACACCGAAAAAATCCGCACCCGGGCCGGGGACCCATTTCCCGTTCTCGGCCGTTTTCTCGTCGATGGGCACTTCCCAGTACGCTTGGAAGCCCCGGAAATGGTCGAGGCGCACCAGATCCACGGTTTCCAGGCACGCCTTCACGCGGTCGACCCACCACCGGTAATCCTCCGACTCGAGACGGTCCCAGTCATAGAGGGGATTGCCCCACAGCTGCCCTGTTTTGCTGAAGTAGTCCGGCGGCACGCCCGCCACGCCGGTGGGCAGACCTTTCCCGTCCAGCTGGAAAAGCTCGGGCCGGGCCCACACGTCGCTGCTGTCGTGGGCCACGAAGATGGGGATGTCCCCGATCAACCGGATCCCCCGCGCCATGGCGAATCCTTTGAGCTCCATCCACTGATGGGAAAAAAGCCACTGACGAAACCTGTGGGCGGCGATGCGCTTTCCCAGCCGGCTAGCTGCCTCGGCCAGCGCCTCGGGTTTGCGTTGGACCAGATCGACTGGCCACTGAGTCCAGGGTTGGCCTTCGTTATCCTCTTTCAAGGCCATGAACAGGGAGAAGTCATCGAGCCAGGGCTGCTGCGAGCACCATCCCTCGAATTCGGCTCTGTGGGTCCGCGACGCCTGTTCCAGAAAAATGGACCAGGCCCGGTCCAGCATTTTGGTTTTCCAGGTGATGACGGATCCGAAATCCACGCGCTGTTCGTCGAAGCGGGGCCGGCCGGACAGGTCGTCGGCCAGCAGCCACCCCTCGAGCACCAGCCTTTCGAGACTGACCAGCAGGGGATTGCCCGCGAAGGCGGACAAGGTCTGGTAAGGCGAATCGCCGAAGCTGGTCGGCCCGAGGGGAAGGACTTGCCACAGGCTCTGCCCGCATTTTTCGAGCCAGTCCACGAACCGGTAGGCAGACTCCCCCAGGTCACCGATCCCATCGGGCCCCGGCAGACAGGTCGGATGCAGAAGGACACCGCTGGAGCGGGGAAACAGGGATGGCGTATCCGGCGGCGCGGTCATTATTTCTCCAGGGAATTATTTGGGCCTCGGGACGATCACCCAAAGTAACCTGGAGCCGGGCTGCCAGTCCAGAGCAACCTGTTTGCCCATGCCTGGGAGGCAGCCCGACTACTTCACCAGAGCCATTTTCCGGACCTTGACTTCACCGCCGGTCCGGGCCTCGTAGAAGTAGATACCGGACGAGACACCCCCACCTTGGTTGTTGGTGCCGTCCCAGACGATGGTCTGGTCCGCTCCCGCGGGCCGATTGCCATCGATCATGGTCCTGACCAGCTGTCCGCGCACGTTGTAGATGCTCAGCTTCAGATGACCAGCGGTGGGCATCGAGTACTTGATCGTCGTTCTCGGGTTGAACGGATTCGGGTAGTTGCTGGTCTGGAACGTGATGCCGGGCAGCACCGAGGACACGTTCAGGGGGTCACCAGCAACACCAAAGTACCACAGGACGTCCCTCAGCAATTGAGCACGACCCGGAAGATCGTTGCCGGCAGCGTCGGGATCCGTGTAGACGAACATCAAATCCACGGGCATCGAGATGGCCCTGCTGCCGCTGGCCATGATGTTCAGGGTGGCAGCCGAATAGGGGAATATCCCTCCGTTGGGATCATGGAATTCCGCGAGGCGCTGGCCGGTGCCCATCACATTGACACCGTCGAAGGCGTTGATAGAAAAGCAACCGCCGTAAGCAATCCAGGTCTGCAGGCTGCTGTTGAACACCGGATTACCCCCAATGACCTTGACCAGCGGGGTGGCCTGGTTGCCGATGAGCGGCCGAACATCGTGGGTCACCACGGTGACACCCATGTATTCCTCAAGGAAAGTCAGGGCGGCGGATCCGGACTGGGTCAGATCGCTCGCCAGACCATCACCGGTCAGGAAGATGTCCTTGCCGCCCAGGTCGAGCCAGTTTGTCAATGTCGCGACATCGTCACCGGCGTCCAGATTGAAATCGCCATTGGCCAAGGTGATGACTCCCATTGCACCGCTGGTGTAGAGGATATCGTCGTAGTCCGTCAGCATGATGTGGCTGGCGCGACCGCCGATACCGTTACTGACGCCTGAGTCCGGACCGTTGACGAAGTACACGTCGTAATCCTCACCGACCAACAGGCCGATGTTGTTCAGGGCGGTATGCCATTCGTTCTCACCACCGTAGTTTGCGAAGTCGTTGATGAAAAGGATACCCGGCTGCTCGTAGCCGCCGAAACCATCGTCACGGACACTCGGCAGGGCACGAACCACAAACCTGGAGTCGTAGTTCAGGGGATTACCGAAACCGGTGCTGAAACCGGTGGTATCTGCGGGTAACAGTGAGGTCTGGGGATCGCTTCCCCCCACTCCACCAATGGCGTCGGTAGCGGAAATGTAATAATGCAGCAAATCGCCGGGGAAAAGGAAGCCTGTGTCGGGCAGGTCGAAGGCCCACTTGCCGGGAGTCCAGGAACCGCTGCCGCTGACGGCCTTCATGCCGAGCACCGAACCCAGGTCAGGCAGACCAGCGGTACGATACGGATCGAAAACCGGGTTGGCATCCAGTAGGTAATGCAGTTCGGGATCACCGTCGAATTCGGCACCGGCCCGGACAGGAACGAGGGTGAAGACTATGGAGTCACCTGGATCGTTACGCTGGTGTGAGGCCCACGAGATGTTCTTTGCCATATCGAAACGAACACTGTGGGTGCCGGGATCGCCCATGTCGATCGAACCGCGGTCGGGGAAGTTATCCTGGGCAATGTCAATCGTGCGAGAGGACATGCCCGGGCCAAGGTAGGGGAAGATCTTGACGGTCACGTTGTCGAAGTAGGGTGCCGGGTAACCATCGTTACCGACATAGCCCCAAATCCAGCCCAGCTCGTTGACGCTCAAGGCCACCTGGACTTCGTCACGGCCAGGGTTCATCAGTTCCGTCAGGTCGCCATAGGGGCGACGATAACTCGGTTCTCCGTATCCAACAAAGTTTTCGTTCCGCCAGCCCTGATCCGTGATGACCTGAATGCCGTTTCCGGCGGACCCGTCGGTATCTGCCGAACGAATATGCCATTCCCAGAAGATACCAGGAGTGTCAGCTGACAAGTCCTCGTGGACATAGACCGAAAAAGCCACGAAGATACCGTCGTAATCCGGACCAGCGGCTCCGTCTTTGGGGTGGGGCCAGGCCATGACTGGGGATAGGATCGCGTTGTGGATGTACCCCGATTCACCAACGAGACCACCGGTGGTGTTCACGATGTAGCCACCGGGGCCGTAGCACCAGTTGATGCAATCACTGCCGCCGGTGCCGGGCACTACGATCCCGTCGTCGATAAACGCTACCTGCGGCGTGAGGTTGGTTCTGCAGGGATCGGCATCCGCCAGGCCCGCCCAGATTTTGGAAAAGTCGCCGACACCATCGGGGAGCCCGACGTTCCAGATACCGAAGTCGTCAGGATCGCCATCGTGCTCGAAGTCCTCGAAGAAGTCCGCGTCAAATGCACCATTGACGATGTTGATGTTGATGTCGTCAACCTGGCAAGCGCCCGCCGTTGGCCACAAGCAATCCTCATCGGACCAACCAGTATCGGACTTGAAACGGAAGTACACCACGACATCCGTGCCGTCCATGTACTCGTGGGGCAGGTAGGTAACCGAACCCTCGACAGCCTCGGAGCCCGCGCCGTCCCAGCTCTGAATATCGCCAAAGAGCTGACCATGGTACCTGTAGCTCAGGTAAATGTAGTCGTACCCGCCCTCCGAATCGTAGATCAGGGTGGCCGTAACCGTAACGGTGGAGCTGGTGCCGGTGTTGGGCACGGTCTGACGGAACTCGATGAGATCGTGCCAGTTGTTGCCGTAGCCCCCTTCCGAGTCATCCTCGTTGCAGGCGGGAATGTCGATGTCTCCGCACCACGCCGCGAAGTTGGCGGGATCGGGCTGGTTGTAGTTGCTGACGTTCCAGTGGGAAACGGTCGGCTGGGTGACGTCGTAGTGGGTCCAGCCGTTCCAGGCAGGATCCCCGTTGGCATCCTCGAAGTCACCGTCGTAGTAGGGCTCGAGGCCACCGTCGCGGGGATCGGAATTGTTTGTCGGGTCGTTGGAGGCGGCCATCAGGTTGATGGTGTCCAGGCCGGCTTTGTTGAAATTGACGCTGCCACCGTAAATCATCGGGTTGCCCTGGGTCATTTGCGGGAGTTCCCCGGCGAATGAAAAAAGAGCAAACACCAAGGCAAGCGCAAACCAAGCGAACGCAGTGAGTTTCTTCATTATTTTCCCCCAGTGGATTTTGCGGAAATATCCTCCAGTGCTTCTCAAGTATATTTATTCCCATTTCCTCCAATGCCTGACTATATCATTGATGAATGTTCGCTGTCAATACGATCCTCCCCTTAATTGGGCCCAGATGTCATGATTCCGGGCATTTACCAAGCTCGACCACTTCCATGTGACTGGCCATATTGAAGATCTCGATAATAGTCTATCAAATATTTACAGGCCACCAGGTTCCGTGATACAGTCAGCTCGGTCGTCACGAGATGCTGCAGAATCAAGGAGAAGCCATGCTCGGCAAGACATTCTCCCACTACACTATCGTCGAGAAGCTGGGCGAAGGTGGTATGGGTGTCGTATATCTGGCCGAGGACACCAAACTTCTACGCAAGGTTGCTCTCAAATTTCTGCCTGAAAATGCCGTCCACGAGGATGACAAGGCCCGCTTTCTGCAGGAAGCACGGGCGGCCGCGGCGCTCAACCATCCCAATGTCTGCACCATTCACGAGATCGATGAGGTGGAAGGCCATGTCTTCATCTCCATGGAATATGTGCCGGGTCAAACGCTTCAGGAGTTGATCGATTCCGGTGAACTGGATCGCGATCATGCCGTGGACCTGGTGGTCCAGATCGCCTCCGGGCTGAAGCTCGCCCATGACGCCGGCGTCGTGCATCGCGACATCAAACCCGTCAACATCATTATCACGCCCGAAGGGCAGGCCAAGATCATGGATTTCGGCCTGGCCAAGTTCATGGATCTCGCCCGAATGACCAAGACCCACACCACCCTCGGCACGGCGGCCTACATGTCGCCTGAACAGGTCCAGGGCAGTACGGTAGATCACCGTTCGGATATCTGGTCGTTGGGGGTGTGCCTGTATCAGATGGTTTCGGGACAGCTGCCATTCGCCGGAGAAAGCGGGCTGGCGCTGATGTACTCCATCGCCAACCAGCAACCGAAGGCGCTGAACGAGATTTGTGAAGAGACCCCTGCGGCTCTTTCGTCCACCGTGGATTTGATGTTGACCAAGAAGGTGGATGAACGTTACCAGAGCTGTGAACAGTTGCTGGACGACCTGGGCCAAAGCCGCGTCAAACCGGCACCTTTTTCCCCCGCCAGGCGACGACTGATTTATGCAGGGGCCGTTTGCCTGATTCTCCTGGGTTTTTTGGCCAGCAAGATGTTGCCCTCCCGGGAGCCCGCGACCTGGCAGGATAGCGCTGCGGACATGGTCGCAGTCTTGCCCTTCACCTACAACGGCAGCGCGGAAAACGAATGGCTCGACGAAGGCATGATGGATCTGCTGATCAGCACCATGGACGGTCTGGACGGCACCCGTACCGTCGATGCCATTTCGGTCATGGGAGTCGTCCGGCAGGTGGGCGACCCGGCCATGCGGATCGACGGCTACGAGGTGGCGTCGCATTTGTCGGTAAACCGGTTCCTTCTGGGTGAAATCATCGAAATCGACGGAACTCTGCGGATCAGTGCCGGGTTGTACGATGCAAGGGATCGCCAGGCCCAGCCTATTCGTGGTGTTGCCGATGGGGAAGTTGCCGATCTTTTTGCAGTGGCGGACAATCTGGCAGCCCAGTTGCTGGCGGGATCTCAGATCGAAGGTGACCAGTCCGCGGTCAAGGCGGCCATCACCCGCACCAGCTTGCCGACAGTGAAATTGTACATGGAGGGATTGCGACTGTATCGGAACAATGATCGCCGGGGTTCCAAGGCTGCTTTCACCCGCGTTGTGGAACAGGACAGCCTGTTCGCCCTTGGCTGGTATGCGTTGTCATGGTTCTCCCCGAGCTCCAGCGATGCCAGGAACGCGGCCAACAGGGCCTTTGAGCTGAGCGATGATCTCCCGCTGCGCGAACGCCTCCTGATAGCGGGCGCTCAGGCTCTTATATTTGGCCGCCACGATGAAGCAGAAAAACACTTCAAGGCGGTCCTGAGGATCTACCCGCAGGATATCTGGGCGCTGAATTCGATCGCTGAACTGTACTGGACGACCAATGCCTTCCGCGGTCGTTCGATGTACGAGGCGATCAGTTACTGTAACCGTATCAAGGAACTTGATCCTGAAGCGGGCCCCGATTTTTATCTTAACTGGTTCGCCCTCGACATGCAGGATATGGAGTTCCTGACTGAAAATGATTTTTGTGGTGAAGGTGCTTCCTCGTTTTGCCTTTTGAACACGTTGGCGCAGACGTACGACTCCTCGTCTGAATCGATCATGGATGAATTCAAGGATACGTACGATGCAATTGCCCAGGAGGAAGGGGTACCAGAGGCTCCAACCACCTATCCCGAGACCCCCTACTTGGTTGTCTCCAGACATGTACGCCACGATTGGATCTTGAAGAACTTCGATTGGCTGCGACCCAACCGAGCCATTTCCCTGAACCTGGCCCACATGTTGACCGACCCTTCCCTGATTCCTCTTGCGCGCCAGGTTGGATGGTGGCGAATGGCCTACCTGTCAGCAGCTCGCGGAGGTGTGCAGGCAACCCACGCATATCTGGATTCGCTTCTCACCCTGGACAAGTCTCTGCAAGCAGTTTTTCCGCAAGGAATTCCAGTTATCGAGATGTATTCACGAGCGCAGCTATTGGTTCTACCGTTTCTGACCGTGGCGCCCGCTGCGCAGGACTCGATGCGTACCGTACTCGAGCAGTATGATCCAGCCTCGGTTCCAGAATATCCCGGCTGGACGGAAGACGGAAACCACGGGTTGATTCGTCTGTACCTGCTGGGCCTGTTGAGCTGTCAGCTAGGGGATCACGCCGCAGCTCTCGAGTATGCCGACCAGTTGCACCGTCAGGAACCGACCGAAATCACCGGAACTTCCGCGGTGGATCTTGCACTTGGTATTCGGGCACGGGTGGCCCGGAACGAGGGCCGGACGCAGGAGGCCCTGGGCATCATGGAATCGGCTCCCCGACAGGTGACCTTTGGCAAACATGCAAAATCTGATTTCCTGGAACAGTCGCAGGAGCGTTACTTTCGGGGAGAACTTCTGGCCAGCCTGGGCCAGCACGATCAGGCCCTGCGGTGGTTCGAATCGACCCGTAATTTCGCCTCGCTTCTTTTCAATACCATCCGGTACTACAAAATGGCCCAGTGCCACGACGCGCTCGGCCACCGGGCCGAAGCCATCGAGAACTACCGCCAGTTCATCCGGGTGTGGGCCGATTGCGACCCCGAACAGCAGCCGCTGGTTGAAGACGCCCGGACACGCCTGGCGCAAATCGAATCCTCGGGGTAGCTGTTCCCGGTCAGTGACCAGCGTCCTGCTGAGGGTTTGCGTAAAGGATGACTTCCAGGTCCGAACCGCCTTCGGAAGTGGATTCACCCTCGGGGTTGTAAAGGTTGCGGATCATCACGAACCGGCCGTCCGACATCAGGAGTAGACGGTCGGTTTTGGGATTACCGGAAACGTGGACGTCCACCTGCCGGCGGAAGACTCCGGTTTCGTCGAATTCATCGAAGCGGATGAACACGTTTTCGGGGAGATCATCCTGGCTGGTGCAATGTTCGACCCAGAGACTTCCGTTCGGGCGCCAGCGCACACGGTTGATTTCCGGCTCGTTGGGAAGGGCTTCGAAGATGTATGGCCCGGCGCTGTTGCTCTCCACCATTTCATCGATCACTTCCTGGGGGCGTTTGCAGTTTCGCGTGGGCATCTCAAGCTGGAATCCGGACCCATCCATGTTCCGCACCACCACCCGGTAGAGATCGCGGTCAGGAACCATGGCCACGCGGCCGCCGGCATCGATATCGAAACGGCCTCCGGAAAATGGTTCGTGTTCATCGCTTTCGCGGTTGGTCGTATCGCTGAAATTCGTGACGAAAACCTTCTCCCCCAGCAAGGCCAATTGGTGGCCGTCTTCATCCATGAGGATCAGATGGTTGGTCCAGGTCATTTCCGGAGGTGAAACCTGGGTCAACTGGTAACCGACCAGGATACGTTTTCCGGACAGCCGGACGGCACGGAGATTGGGGAATTCCCCCGCCACCTTTTCATCTGCCGGGCGCCACATTTCGAGAGGATCGCCATTGGGCGCAAGGATATGGATCTTGCCCTGTCCGGACATGGTCATGGTTCGGGCAGGGGATCCTTCCATGATGGCGACACGTCCGTCGGAAAGCTGACAAAGGTCGAAGGCTCCCGTCGTCTCCCCCGGTCCTTCGCCCTGGCTGCCGTAGGTCCGGACCACCAGACCATGGCTGTCCACCTCGAGGGCCTGGTTCAACTGGGTATCCAGAAGCAGGACATTTCCGTTTTGCGCTGCCGCGGCCTTTTTGATCCGGCCGATCAGGATGTCGGCGTCTTCACTGCAGTCCAGGCGCCAGATTTCCTGCAAGGTCAGGGTGGAAGGGGTGGACTCGGGGTTTGGGTTGGATACCATCGGGAGATCGGTGTAGCTGGTCAAATCCTGGGTTGCAGCACCTGGTTCGGACATGGCAAGGAGGATCAGGGCAAGGCAAATTGTTCGGAAGAAATTCACGATACCCTCTATTTCATGGATGTTTCGGTGCGGCGGCCCTCTAACGATAGAGGGTTTTGATCGCTCCCCAGGTCATGTTCTCCGTTGGCGTCGAGGGGTCTTGAAGCGAAAAATGGTCGATCCCCATGGACAGCGTTCCCGTTCCGGTCGCCTTGATCCCAACGGAGAAGACGTCTGTCATTGTGGTGGCGAAATCCGGTGAGGCAACCTCCTGCACCCAGCCCGCCGCCTCGGCCTGCTGGTCGGTCCATGCGGGATCGAAATCGAAGAACAGCAGCTGCCATTCGGAATCACCGAAATCTGCATTCAAGGGCAGTTGCCAGCCATTGTGACCACTGTCCATGTACCGCACCTGGAAGTAGGACGACTGGAAACTGCCGATGAGAAATTTCACCGCCACCTGGATGCGCACGAAACCGTGGGTATTGAAATCGCCCGTGTAATCAGGTCCGTAGTTGAGCGCACCCACGATCCCGAAAGTGAAGACCAGCTCGGTAGAGTTCAGGTAGCCTCCGCTGAACCCGCCGGTCAGGGGTGCTTCGAGTGTGGCCACGCCGGTGGCGGGCAACCAACCGTCGACGGTGCCCGCATCCCAGCCGTCGAAGACGAAATCGGCCCGGGCGGCAGGAGAGATAAGGATCAGGAGAGCGAAGACACTGGCCAGGTACGTCCGTTTACTCATGACATCAGCCTCCCATTTTGAACGGTCTTCAGGGCGAGTTCGAGTCCTCATGATTTCCATTTTGCACGGATTAAGTCATTATCAAAGACAAAAATTCCGGAGGCAGGAGTTTAGCGAACCAAAGTGAACCGAGCCCCATCAACCCTGTCGGGTGCCTTCAACTGAACCATGTAAATGCCACTAGCAGCACCCTGACCAGATGCCATGATTCCATCCCAGACAAAATCATGGGAACCCGCTTCCAGGCTGGCCCAATCTCGTGACGCAACCAAACGACCGGCTACATCATAAATGGCGAGCCGGCAGGGCCCGGACTGGTCCAGCTGGAATTTGATCAACGTGCGCGGGTTGGCCGGGTTGGGTGAAACACCGGTGAAACGACTGCCCATCCGGACAGCACCTTCAGGAACCGCGGTCATACCGGGACCAATCCAATCCAAAGCCGCCTGGATCACCGTGTCCACACCATTGCGGGAATCTTCCGGTTCCAGCCAGACTTCTTCGTCCACGGGGAAGCCCAGGTATGAAAGGTAATCCTGGTGATGATTGTACGGGCCGGCATCGGCCTTGGAATATCGGGAAAAAAATTCATCGTACTGGTCTGTCGGATATTCCACCGGGCTATCAAAAGTTGCCGACGTTGGACGACCAAAAGTTCGAACCATTGGATGATAAATCATGCGGTAGGCCACCTGATCACCCGAACTGATGGCCCTTGGGCCCAGGAGCACGGCTATGGGTTTGTCGAAATAGTCTGCCGGGTTTCCTGGAATATTGTAAGGACTGGACCCATACCTTACCATGGGCCAATGGTCGTCAGGATCGAAACGGTATCCAAATCCCACTGTCGCCACGGTCTGATTGAAAAGGTGGCTCAGCCCGAGATTACTGAGGAACATGTTTCCGCCCATGTTGTTGCGAAAATCGATGATCAGACCATCCAGGTCCGGATCATTGACCATCTCCAAACAGGCTTGCCCGAAATTGGCTTCAACATCCCCACTCCAGGCATCACACCAGATGAATCCGACTCGGCTGTTTCCAGTTTCCAGAACTCCCCAGGTGGCCCAGGCCGGATATGGTGGCCTTGGGATATCATCATTCAATTGGTCAGAACAAAAGATCGAAAGATCGACACCGGGCAGGAACATGGGTCGGATATCGAGATGCTGCACCTGGCCCGTATCATATTTTTGGATATCGATGGTCTCAAAGAGATGACAGTTGTTACCCACGGCCACATCCCACCCATAATCGAAAGAGGCTTGGGACGTGAGCCAGCTGCCGCCAATGGGAAGTTCAGCAGCAAAAAGTTCCTCGTATAGCTCGATCCAGGGACGTCCTTCAAAACCCAGAATCACATCACCTACTTCCAAACCCAGAGGATGATCCTCTATCACGTCGTACACAAAAACCTCATTGTCGCCTGTGGTGAGGCAGGCACCAAAAAGGGGGTTGATTCCGTAGCGCATACCAACCAGCAGGGGAACGCCTGGCTCCGGATCCGTGTAGTAGACATCACTGTCAAGAAAAATGGTGTGACCGTTCTGCAAGGCCAGGCACATTTTATTCATTATGGCTTGAAAACGACCTTTGCTGACCCCCGCCTGGATCTCGTCCAGGTAAGGTGTGTAAAGCCCTACCAGGTCCACATCACGGTTGCGGAAAAGTGCGAATTCATGGTCCAGGGTGGTCATGAAACCCTGAAAAAGTGCCAGCTGTTCCGATCCCGGCAAACCCTCTCCCCAGACGGCATCAATCATGGCCTGCCAGTCCCCGTCTTCAGTCACAGGTTGCAAATCCGGGCGGGGATTGGCGGCCGGATGCAAGGGTCGACTCAACATCTCGATCCATTGAACCTCGACATTGTGGTCCATGGGACCGGGTTCGGCGTTTGCGGGAGCTGGGTTGTTGGTCAAGAAGAAAAGTACGGTCAAAGATGTGATGCAGATATGGAAATACCCTGGTTTTCGATGCGACATCATCTTCCTCCCATAGGCGTAAGAACCACCCTTCAGTATATGGGATTGGGATCACTTTTTCCAAATGGGCCGACACCATTATTCTGTCGATTGGTTCCGACCACGATGGCGGGACTTGTTGACAGAGGCTCAGGAGAACCCGGGGCCATTCACCAAAGAGCTACTTCACTCCTCCCCGCATACCGAATCAACCAACAAACTCGAGGAGCGGAACACCAGGTCGAATGTCCGGAACACCTCCTGGTCGTTGATCACCGTGACGGCGGTACCGTGAAGTGTTCCCTCCATCCTGTCGGTGCTGTTATTGGTGACGGACAATGTTGCTTCGGTCTCCTCATTATCATCACCGACCGCCCAGGCCCTGTTGCCGGAAATGAAGGTGAAATACATGGGGAAGTCACCGGTGTCCCCGGCCCCGGGACCGGCCAACCCCTGTGCAAAGCCGCCCCCGCTACCAGGGGAATCCAGGTACTGGAACGACATGGTGAACAATGGCGCGAACTGACCAAAATCGTGGGAGGCGAAATCTCCCGACCAGGACCCTTCTCCGTTGATGGTCAATCTCCAGAAACACTCGCAGGGCCCATAGTCAACCAGGTTCCTGCCCTGAGCTGTATCTTCGGCCACGCTGGTGGCAACCACGACTACGGTCCCGCTTCCGGAGTCAGGCGCTTTATAGTTTCCGGCGGAGGTGATGCTTCCGGCAGCCGAGGGTGCTCCGGTGTCGGGATCCTCAAGGGTCCACACCACTTCCTGATCATCGGTTCCCTCCACCGTGGCGGTGAACTGTTGGCGTTGTCCGTTTTCCACACATCCGCCGGGGGGGGAAATGAACACTTCAATCTTCTCGTGGCGGATAGTGACGATATCCAGGCGAGGGGGTTCCCCGCTGGCGCGGATTCCTCCCCGGCTGGAAGATTCCACGGTCACCAGGAAGGGGTAGTCCTCCTTGCTGTTCGGGGTTTTCAGGGGACGTGTGGCGGGGCCGTTGGTTTCGTCTCCAATCCCGTCCTCCCAGGAACCCTTCTGGGCTTCCCACGACAGGGTTTCGGTTTCGGCGTGTTGGATGGTCGCGGTGAGGTTCACTATTTCACCGGGATTCTGAACCGTGTACACGTCCGGAGAGACATCCACGATGATGGTGTTGATGGTCAGGGCCACGTCGCTGTGGATTTCCCGGCCGGCGAACATGCTGGGCTGGGCGGCCACGCGGAAGATATCCGATCCGACTTCCAGGGGGAGTATCTGGCGCGAGGCCAAATCGACTGTGAACCGGCGATTCATGACCTGGGCGGTGCTGAAGGGAAGGTCCGTGATGTCCACCACCCATTGCTGGGGACAGAATTCGATGAACCCCCCTTCCCTGGCGCTCAAGTACTCACCCAGGCCCATGTTCACCCCGGTAACCGCCACATCGCCCAGGAACGCGCTGTTGGAGATCTGGATGATCTGCGGGGCGCTCAGAAATGGACCCAGGACCGAAAGAGCCATGTTGCCCAGGGCGCTGTCAGCCGTCCAGCCGGATGAAGCGGCGGTGACCATGACCTGCGACCACTGCGCACTTCCCGTCTCGTCCTCCGGAAACTCCGTGCGGTCAACGGAGTAGTCGAGGTGGGTCAGGCTGCTGGGATAGACTCCCGCCAGGAACTGGCCGGCGGCCTGGTAGGCAGCCAGACCGGCGCCCGCGACCGAAAATGCCGCCCCGTGACCGGGTATGACACCGCCCACGCTCAGGACCAGTCCGAGTTTGCTCAGGGTCTGGCCGGCGGGACTGTCCGGGTTGGTTGCCGCGTCGCTAATGGCTCCGACAAACATGGCGTCCGAAAGTTGCTGGGCCGTGGAAATATCAGGGCCCGCGTTGGTGCAGGCATCAGATGTTTTCCCGCCTCCGACGGGCGGGAGCATTTTCAACCCTAGCTGGTCGAAATCGTCGATCTCGTCCAGGAGAATATTATCCAACGGCGCGAAAGCAAACATGCGGTCGAGAAGTTCGCGTTCGGTGGCGTTCAGGAATTCGTCCTCGTTGGCGACCAGACTCGCCAGGTCGGTGTTCCCATCGCCGGATTCCAGGTAGCTTTGCGCGATCTTGAGCGAAAGGAGTTCCGGGGGCGTGGCGTCGAAGGTCATGTCTTGAAGCGCGGAAAAACTCGTCCCGGCCCAGACGGCCCGCTGTTCGATGTGGGCACGAATGGCATCAACGAGGCCGGCGAAAGCGCCGGGGGCCTCCGGCAGCGCGGCCACCTCCAGGTGCAGGTCAGGTCCATGGCTGTTTCCGTCTGATACTTGGAGGCGAATGGCCCCGCCCTCGTTGGGCAGGGTCGGATGAAAAGGCGCCCGGATAAACGGCCCCTCGGCATCCTGGTCAATTTGAATGACTAGCGGTCCACCCTCGTCCAGCAGGAGGTGCACAACGTAGGTGACTCCGTCTTTTTTGGCGGGCAGTCCCTGCAGGCGGACCATACCGAGGCTGGCGGCAGAATTCGTGGACAGGGTCACGCCGTCCAGAGGATCCGGCGTCGGTTCGGTGGGGTCGGAATCATCCCCGCACCCCGCGGGAATCAAAAGAAACAGAAAAAAGAGGATGTACCGTGAACTCCAACGCATGCCAGGCTCCTGACGAAAAAAAAAATGAAAATACTTTCTTTCATAGGGAATTACGGAAAGCGGGCCGGGAACCGGACACGCCTGGAGCAAATGGGATCCTCGGGGTAGCCGTGCCCGGTCAGCGATCCCGCCTACGGCGTAGGGTGATAGCTGATTGGGTGCAGATTGAATTGGTTTTGCCGCCGGATCCCTGGATGGGGTTCGGCGGTTTATTTGGTTGTTCCAGGGCTCCAGGCGCGCTGGAATATTAGATATCATTGCGAAAAACGCCCCCCGGGGGGTGTTTTGGGACAACATTTATGTTGTCAATGGAATCCGCTTGACAACATATTTATTTACTTTACCCGCATAATGACAACAAATTTGTTGTCAAATATTCAATAATGGAAAATTTCAAAATTTAAAAGATTGAAAACAAACAGCTTAACCCAGAAAAGTGCCCCCGGGGGGACTTTTCTGGCGGGAGTATCTGTTCTCGGTCCCAGCGGCAGAGATCGTCAAATAGGCCTCGACCCGCCATCCATTCGGGAAAGATTTTGCCCTTGTGGAATGAGGATTGATCTGGTAGCCTCTGGATGCAGCCAGTCCATCATAAAACCACATCACTTTCGTAACCCACAGGAGACATTAATAACCCACAGGAGGACCCCGAATGAAAACGATCTTGATAACGACCCTCATTCTCTCCCTCGTGCTGGCAACTGCCGCACTGGCCGAACTGAAACTCCCGGACACCAAGGACGCGGTCAATCAGAACCCGATTCTATTGGTGATCGCCGGCACGCTCGATGAGAACTCCCCCACCTGGAACCGAGGCTTCAACAACGTTGATCCCCCGGATCTCAGCTGCAATTTCCCGCTGGGCGATTCCAGCGACGGGCAGTTCTACGACGTGTTCTGCGTCACCGGTACCGACGACAACCCCGTCGAGATCATCGTGGACGCAGCCGCGACCACCATCGGCGACACACACATGAACCTCTACTGCGATCCCTTCGATCCCATGAACCCGCTAGAGCAAGTGGTGTTCTCGGACGACGATGACGGTGACGGTCTGATGAGCGCCTTCACCCTGTCGGACGGTCTCGTGCTGAGCGGGGGCGACTACTGGCTGGTGCTGACCACCTTCTCGCCAGGCGCCATGGGTGACTTCGTCATCAACACCAGCGACAACGTGTCGATCTGCGGCGGTGTGGCCGTGGAGAACCACACCTGGTCCCATCTGAAGGGTATCTACCGCTAGTCGGTGAATCCTACGATAAAGCGCCCCGGCCTCCTTGCGAGACCGGGGCGCACGGGTACAAGACAGGATTGATGGAATAATCGGGCGGCGTGACCCTGCGGGATCGCGCCGTTTTCGTGTACAGAGGACGGGATGTCATGGGCTGGCAATTTACTTACTTGCTCAACCATTCCGTTGAATATATATTCAATATCATGGTAGACAAAAAACACATCCGCCAAGAGTGCTCGAGTGACGAGCTGGATCGCACCTTCGGTGCACTATCAGATCCGTCGCGTCGTCAGATCATCGAGCTATTGCGTGAGTCGGGCGACCTGAAGGTGACTGACGTAGCGGAGGTGTTCTCCATGAGTCTCAACGGCGTGTCAAAACACATCAAGGTGCTTG
>Ga0164313_10002303_pt1 | contig 17128 bp, 12 predicted proteins | sample GuaBasSedimGuay4_FD_113735 | JGI IMG/M metagenome (GOLD analysis project Ga0164313, IMG submission 113735) | Subseafloor sediment microbial communities from Guaymas Basin, Gulf of California, Mexico - Guay4, Core 4569-4, 0-3 cm | ecosystem: Environmental > Aquatic > Marine > Hydrothermal vents...
CTTCACCTCGGATCCATTCGAGGACTACAAGGGTATGGAAGGCGGGACGGTTCAGTACGTGGACATCAACGACGATGTGGTCCACGCCAACCTTCTCGGGCCGGTCAACGGCCTCAAGACGCTTGCCGATGACAGCCTCGACCCGTACATCAATACCACCAAGATCCCTTTCACCGTCTATCTCGATCGCGAGGCCGATGGTGTTCGTCTCGACATTCAGGGCCAGAGTGTCCTGCTCAAGCGCGGCCAGTATTCACCCTGGGTCTCGGTGGAATTCGAGCTGCTGCCCATCGTCGGCACGGTCCGCGGCAATGCCCGATTCCTGGTCCAGCAGGTCGGCCCGCACTTCAAGCTCTATGTCACGCCGATCAACATAGACCCCGTTCAGCAGCCCGACGGGGTGGTTTATCCCGCCGAACTCGGCGCCGAGATCGCCCGCGACATCGGCGCCTTCTGGACCAAGGGTCTGCCGTGCGATACCAAGGCTTTTGACTACAAGGTGCTCAACGACGAAGAGTATGTCGGTCAGGCCGAGTTGGTGCTCAAGGAGCGGATGGCGCTGTTTGACCATCTGTGGTCGCGTTTCGACACCGGACTCTTCTACTTCTATGTCTCTTCCACCGATCAGGATGCGCACATGATGTGGCGCAACATGGACGAGACCCACCCACTCCACTCCGAGGCCGACCCGCGCTTCGCCGGCTACATCATGGATCTCTATGCCGAGATGGACAAGCTGGTCGGAAAGGTCCTGCCGGCCGTCGACGACAACACTCTTCTCCTCATCTGCTCCGATCACGGCTTCGCCCAGTTCGGCCGCCAGTTCCACCTCAACACATGGCTCCGAGACAACGGCTGGCTGGCCGTCAAACCGGGCGCCGAGAAAAAACCCGAGACCTCGATCTTCGACATCGACTGGAGCCGGACCGCGGCCTACGGCATCGGCTTCAACGCCCTCTATCTCAATCTCAAAGGCCGCGAAGGAGAGGGCATCATCGATCCCGACAAGATCGGCGAGATGACGGCCAAGCTCAAACGCGAACTCCACTCCGTGGTCGATGGAGAAACGGGCAAGAAACCCATCGCCAAGGTCTATGATCGGGACGAGATGTACACCGGACCCAAGGTCGGTGAAATGGCCGAACTCCTCGTGGGCTATACACCCGGCTACCGCAACTCATCGACTTCGTTCATGGGCGCCACGGGTTCAGAGATCATCAACCTCAACCCCTGGGCATGGTCCGGCGACCACTCCATGGCGCGAGACCTTGTGCCCGGCACTCTCTTTTCGAGCCGTCAAGTGAGTTCAAGAAACCCAAACATCCTCGATCTTCCGGTGACCATCCTCGACTGGTTCGGGATTGAAAAGCCATCACAGATGGAGGGCAGTTCTATCTTCACGACCTCGTAAAACGTTGACCGAACCCGGAGATCGGCGCGCTTCTCCTGTGGTAGGGTTTCCCAACTGAGAAACGCTCTTGGAGGAATAGATGAAACTAGGGGAAATCGGTGTAATTTTCTTGATTGCGGTAGGAATCCTACTCCCAACTTCGGTGGCGACGGCGGGTGACGTGGAACCGCCCCAGGAAAACCGTTTTCTCGGTGATCGGTGGAATGTCCGTCTCTTCGGCAACCTCAGCGAGCTGACCAGCGATGTCTCCGCAGGCCGACAGCTCGGCGCGCTCATCAATCTCGAGGAGCTGCTCGGATTCGACGAGCAGATCGGATCGTGGAGTTTCGACGCTTTCTATCGTCTCTCCAAGAACCGCAAACACACGATCCGCGTCGACTATGTCGATTTCTCCCGGGACGCATACGCCGCAATATCCGGCACTATTCCGATCTTCGACGTGGAATTCGTGGGCGAGGTCGCCAGCGACTTCGGCAATCAGATCGGGACCGTCTCCTACCAATACAGCTTCACCAACTCGAAAAAGACCGAGGCCGGCATCCTTGCCGGTGTCGGGTTCTACAAGTACTCGCTCAGCCTCGCTGGACGGTACATTCTCGACAATGATCCAACTCTCGAGGAATTCGGAAGCCGATCCGAAAATGTCCTCGCACCGGTCCCCACCGTCGGGTTCTTTATCAACTACGCGTTGATGCCCAATCTGATCCTCGATCTGAGAACCTCATTCATCGACCTCGCCATCGGAGACCACGAGGGTCGGATATTCAACACCTACGGCAACGTCACCTGGTACTTCCTCCGCAACTTCGGGATTGGCCTCGGACTCTCAAGTTCGGATGTGGTCTACGAAAACACCGGAGGTGACAACCGCATCAAGGTCGATCTTCGCCAAACGTCATTCACCCTCAACGCATCATTGGTCTTCTAGGAGCCTTCATGAAAAACACCATCCTCGCCCTCTTTGTTCTTCTGGCCCTCGCAGCATCGCCGGCCGCGGCGCAGAAGGTCTATGTCGACTACGACACGTATGCCGACTTCGGAAAATTCAAGACCTTCGCCTGGGTGGATACCAATACCACCTCGCTCAAGATGGACTTCCCCGAAGTTGACTCCATGATCAAGAACAACATCGAGTACTACCTGGTCAAGGGTGGGATGATCGAGGACCTCGAGAATCCGGATGTCAAAGTCACCTATCACGCCTCGACCCAAACCCAGACCCAGTTCATGACCTCGACCTTCGGCTACGCCTACGGCGCCGGTTGGGCCTGGGGTGGCTACTGGGGCCCGAGGGTGGTCTCCGGCAGCATGAACACCGAGTTCAAGAAGGGCACCATGATCATTGACATCTGGGACGCGAAGAAGAAAGAGGCCCTTTTTCGCGGAACCGTGATCAAGATCCATGCCGACGACCCCATGAAGGCGATCAAACAGATCGACAACGGAATCGACAAGGTCGTCAAGAAGTTCCGCGAAATGCGGGCGAAGGAAGGTCGCTGATGAGAAGGATTCTGGTACTGGCCATCGTCATCGCGTTTGTCTCTCTCCCGGCCGCGGCGCAGAAGGTCTATGTCGACTACAGCCCGCTGGCCGATTTTGGGAGCTACAAGACCTTTGCCTGGGGCTCCACACCGCAGGCGTCCCTCCTCGACAACAATCCCCTCAATCACTCGCGAATCAAGCACGCAATCGAATACTACCTGATCAAGGGGGGGATGTTCGAGGACACCGAGAACCCCGATCTCTATGTCACCTACTATGGCGATTCCGACAGTGAGTTCAATGTCAACATGTCAATGACTGGCTATGGTTTCGCAACGGACTGGGCCTGGGACCCATATTGGGGCAACGCCGGGGGCATGACGACCACGACCACGACCGTCCAAAAAGCCGGCACTCTTGTCATCGACATCTGGGATTCCAAGACTCAGAAGCTCATCTGGCGCGGCTCCATGGAGGGAACCCTGACCGACAACCTCCAGAAGGGCGCCAAAAAGATCGACAAGGGGATCCAGAAGATCGTCAAGAAGTGGCAGAAGATGCGCGCGAAGGAACTCGCGGACTGAACCAATTCTCAGTTCTCAATTTTTAGTTTTTAATTTCCATCGCAGAACTGCCCGAGTGTACCTTGCGATGAAATTCATCATTCATAATTCATCATTCATAATTTGCGAATCACTTGGGCAGCGGTAGCCCGCCGACGCAGTTGGTGCGTGCCCCTGACCGAACGACCTTACCGCTATTGAATGTACCCCAGGCTTTGGAGCTGTTTGAGGGTCTCGTCGTCGAGTTCGGCGTCGGTGCGTAGCTCCGGATCGAGGGAGGTGGCGGTCACCATCTTGGACCATGCCTCCATGTCACCGGCGAGCTTCGCCAGTTTGTCCGCTTCGCCCTCGGAGACATCCGTCAGTTCCAGAGGATCTTCCGCGGTGTGGAAGAGTTCCATCGCCCCACCGGGGCCACTGGCGATCGCCCTGTAGCCGGCCAGCGCCACACACCGTTGGCCTTCGCCACCCTGGCTCTCGCCGAAGGCGATGTATGGGGGACTCGAAGACCCGTCGATCACCTGAAGCAGACTCGCGCCCTGCACTCCGGCCGGAAGGGCTGCGCCCATCAACTCGGCCAGGGTCGGCATCGCGTCCATGACCTCGACGATCTTTGAGATGGTTCCGGCCTGTTCACCACCCGGGAAACGCACCAGGAGTGGAACCCGGGTCACAGGCGCGTAGACCGTCTCGCCAAACAGATCACCGTGTTCCTGCAGGGCGAAGCCGTTGGTCCCGAGGACCACCAGAGTCGCGCGCTGATCGAGACCTGCAGCCTTGAAGGCGGTTACAAAATTCCCGAGAAAGGCGTCGATGAGCTGGATTCTGGCCGCATACCAGTCGCGCACGCGAACCATCTCGTCGTCTTCAAAGAGCAGGGGCGCATCGCCGTCACGGGACGCGAGAACTTCGATCACCCGCTCACTGCTCACCGCCTGTTCCTCGCCGAGCAGCGCGCTGATATCGTCCAGCGCGGCCGATCCCCAGCCGGCGATGAGCAACAGGAAGTCTTCCGAGGCGTGCTGGTTCATCCAGGCCACACCCTCCTCGCCGGGCCGGTTGACAACCTGATAGGAGGCAAAGCCCTGGGCAAGACCGAAATCGGATCCGCCGGGGGCGCCTTCGACAAAGGCCGCCGTGCTCATCCCCGCTCCACCAGCCAACTCGGCGATGGTCGTCGCCTCTGCCTGAAGGAAATCACCGGGTTGCCGCAGACCGTTGGTCGTCGGGTACATTCCGGAGAGCATTGCGGCCAGCGACGGCAGCATCTCCGGCGCCTGGGCGAAGGCCCACTCGAAACGCACCGACTCGGCCGCCAGTGCGTCGAAGGCCGGGGTCGCCACCGGCGCACCATAGACGCCGAAAGCATCCGCACGGAAGCTGTCAACAGCGATGATCACCACCGGGTGCGGTCCGCTGGGAAGACCGGCGGTATCTTCGTCAACCGCGGGGTCCCCACCGCAGGAAAGCATCAGAACCAGGGTCATTACCACGAGCGAAAATGCAGCCAAACGTTTCATCTTTGCAACGCCTCCAAAATCGCGTGGAGTCTACCATGCACCGGCACCAATCTATGGTCGCCAGTGAACGAGCAGCGAAGGCGCAAGGTACGCAAAGCACCACAACCATCGCAGTTTGGACACGGATGAACACGGATCGTCGCAGTCGCAAGGCAGAGGCGCTGAGGCGCAGAGACATCGCACATTACATTGGACGCGGATTTCGCGGATGACACGGATCATCGCGACCGAAAATGACGGCGGAGTTGACTGTGGTTTCCAACCACACCCACCCCGCGGATCGCGCTGACGTTCCAAACACCAGTGTTCGTCTCGCCAGCACGATCCGCGGGGCCGTCTCGCCTACGGCGAGCCGTCTCCCCCTTCGTCCCACTCGCATCTTCACACCCCACCGAACAGATTGTGGATCGGACATTCCATCAGAGATGCACACCCGATGTCCCCAAAATCGTCGAGGCCGAGCCTCATCGGCCCTTGGCCTAGGGGGCTGACCGGTCGGTTGGCATGGAGAGAACGATCCTGTGGTGGTCGGCAGGGAGCCCGATCCGCGAAAATCCGCGAGATCCGTGTTCATCCGTGTCCAATTTGTGATGTGTGATGTCTTGGTACGCGATGTATCTGCGTTTCACCTTGTGATGGCCCGATGGAATCTGCGTCTATCTGCGCTATCTGCGGTTTCTCCGTGCGATGGGCACGATGGCCGGGACTGGAAGCACCCTGGATGTTCCGGTACCATGACGCGGTCCGCCAAAGGCGGAATCCCTTTCACTGGAGACACCACACATGCTTCGTAGAGTGATCGCCCTGATTCCCGTTCTCGTTCTCGTCATTTCGTGCGCCCAGGAGCCGCCGGCTCCACCCGAACCCATTGGGGACGGATTGATGCTGGCCCTCGCCGTCCTCGAGAAGGACGCCGATGGTCGCCCCGTACCGCAACCGGCCCAACTCGGGATCCTCAGCGAAACCCGCGATGGCTGGACCTACAAGGCGATTTCGGATCCTGATTCCAACGTCTTCCACAAGGCCATGGTCTACGAACCCCGACCCGGCGAGAAAGGCATCCTGACCGCCGGCGGCACCGGGGCGTTCATCAAGTTCTGGAAGGACGGCACACCGACAACCTTGTGGACAAAGGAATTCGGCGGCAAGTTCAGCCGGATGCGCGATATCGAGATCGCCGACATCTTTGGTGACGGTGGGCAGAGCTTGGCGATCGCCACCCACGACCAGGGGGTGGTCGCCGTGGTCAAACCATCCGGCGACGGCTGGGAAACCATCGAGATCGACGCCCGACCCAACACCTTCGTCCACGAGATCGAGGTCGGCGACCTCAACGGCGACGGCGTCGTCGAGATCTACGCCACCCCGAGTCTTCCCAACAAGCTCGACGGCACCGCCCAGCCCGGTTGGGTCGTCCGCTATGTCCCGGCAGCCGGTGAGGGACGGGTCGATGTGGCCGATCTCGGCGATCGCCACGCCAAGGAAATCCTCGTCGACGATGTCGACGGCGATGGCTTGGACGAACTCTACGTCGCCATCGAAGCGGTTGCCGGCGGTCGCGTGGAAATCAAACGCTACGACGCCGACACCGACCCCGCAGACGGCGTGCTGGTTGCCAGCCTCGAAGACAAACTCTGCCGCTTCCTCACCGTCGGCGATGTGGATGGCGACGGCTCGAAGGAAATGGTCGCAGCCGCTCACAAGAGCGGGCTCTGGCTGCTCGAACCCGGGGACGATAACCAGGCACCGTGGTCCATCAGCTCCATAGACCGGAACTCCGGTGGTTTCGAGCATGCAGCACTGCTCACCGATCTCGATGGAGACGGTATCGACGAACTCTACGTCGCCAACGACAACGCAGGGGAGATCAACCGCTATGTCTGGAGCGACGGGTCACCCGAAAAAACGACCCTGTACACTCATCCTGAGGGCCTCTCCGGCTTTACTTGGAACATCATGCCGATCCCCGCGGAGCTGATTCCTGCGGGCTGACGGTCTTTGAAGGTCGCGAAGAAAGGGTATGACATGGCGCCGATATCCCGAGAAATCCACCTGGTCAACCGACCTGAAGGATCTCCGCAACACGGTGACTTCGCCGTGGTCGAGGCCCGTTTCGATGAACCCGGCGAGGGTGAGGTTCAGGTCCGCAATCTTTGGCTCTCGGTCGATCCCTACATGCGCGGACTCATGGGAACGACGCGGACGTATATCGACCCCTATCACCTCGGCGAGGTCATGTCGGGCGGCGCGGTCGGGACCGTCGAGATCTCACGTCACCCCAAGCTCTCCGAAGGCGACCTCGTTCTCAGCAACTACGGATGGAGAGAACGCTTCGTCGCCAACGGCGACGGCGTCCATCCCATCGACCCAAACCTCGCACCTCCGCAGGCCTATCTCGGGGTCATGGGGATGCCCGGATTCGCCGCGTGGCTCGGGATCCATGAGATCGCCCGGCTCGAAGCGGGGGAGTCGATCTTTGTCTCCGGCGCGGCCGGAGCGGTGGGCTCGGTGGCGTGTCAGCTGGCCGCAAGGAAGGGCGCCAAGGTCTTTGCCAGCGCCGGCTCTGACGAAAAGGTCCGATGGCTCGAGGACGTTGCGGAAGTCAATGCCTTCAACTACAGCTCGACCAAACACCTCTACCGCCAACTGGTCAAGATCTGCCGGGAGGGGTTTCACGTCTACTTCGACAACGTCGGGGGAGACCACCTCGAAGCTGCTCTGCTCGGAATGAGGAATCACGGCAGGGTCGTCCTCTGCGGCATGATCGATCAATACAACGCAGAGCACCCCCCCGCCGGGCCGAGTTCGCTGATCGTCGCCATCACAAAGCGACTGACCCTCAAGGGGTTCATCGCCTTTGACCACTATGAACTCGAACCGAGGTTCCAGACCGAGATGGCGGGGCTCATCGCAAGCAACCAGATCCGCTGGACCGAGACCGTGTTTGACGGTCTCGAGAACGCTCCCGAAGCTTTCCTGGGTCTGTTTACCGGCGCCAACACGGGCAAGATGCTCGTCAGGTTGTAGCCCACAGAACGCGGAACGGGTGCCTGGCTCTCTTTTCGCCGCGAAAAGATGCCTGGCACCCCTCCCATCGCGAAACCGAGGCCGCGACCTCAGCCGATGACGTCAGGCTCCATTCGCGTAAATCTTAGCGGTTGCTCGGCGTCCGTGTAAAAGATCAGCAAGAAGGGCCCGTCCATCGCCACCCGTTCGACGGCGCCGAGCGCCTGGTGGAACCGGTCCTCTTGATCCATAACCGCTTCGGGGTACATCATCTTGGTGCCGGCGAGCGGGCTGAACTCGAGAAGTTCGTTCTCAAAAGTGTAGCTGCCGGTGAACCGGTTGCATCCGCCACCACCGAAGACCCCGCCTTCGGCGTCAAACTCGATGGTGGTTTGGACCATGTCCATCACACCCCGCCCGCCCAGATCTTCGAGCAGCCAGGCGCCCAGGAGATCGACCTCCGGTTGGGCATCGACCGTGACGGCGGCTTCGGGTTCGACGGTGGGAACATGGGTCGCTTCGGCCCCACCGGTTCCCTCGTCTCCGCCGCAGCCCACGAGCACGATGACCACCGCCACCAGTCCCATCAGAGCTGACACACCGGACCTCGGTTCCTTACTGATCATGATCGTCTCTCCTCCGGCCGGGGGGCGTTGATCAGCCTTGGCCGATCATGACCGCGACACCGGCCAGATTCTGGGTCATCAGCGAGATGGAGACCGGAGGCATCTTCTTCTTGGCCTTGATCAGAATCGTCTTGTCACCGGTCTGTTTCACCTTGTAGCGGTCACCAAGACCGAAGATAAGCTGGTCCACCAGCGCCTTTGTAATCTTCTTCGGTTTTGTCTTGGCGACGACGTTGGCCCGGACCTTTGTCGGGTCCTCGTTGTTGGGCTGTACGATGAGCTCGATGTAGCCGTTCATCTCAGCACGACCGTTGACGGTGATCCGGGTCTTGTCGCGATAGACGATCGGAACTCCAGCTTCCTTCGCCTCGACTTCCTCCGGCTCGACTTCCGCTGCCGGTTCAGCCGCCGGCGCACCGGCCGCGGGTTCCGCGGGTTGAGCCGCAGGTTCTTCCTGAGCGGGCTCGGGAACCGGTGTCGGCTCTTCCTGAGCGCAGACGGGCGCTGAGAACGCCACGACAACAACCAACAAAAGGAACGCTATGACAACGTGATTCTGATTCTCGGTTTTTGTAGGCATTTCGGCTTCCTCCATCATCTCAAGCTATGGTGAACGGAACCTTAGCACGGGCCGCACCGCGGCAGTCCGATTTCAACCCATTTCATATTCTGACGAGAAACGGCACCGGCATAGCCGGTGGCGGAGCTCGTCAGAATATGACCTACTCAGACCTAAGATGAGCGATTCTCGGCGGCGATCTACACCAATTCCTTGCGCTCTGGCCTTTGCGAAAATACTCGACATACCAACGGGTATGCCTTCGTTTTTCGCAAACGTCAGAGCATCAAGATCTTGGCGCATCTCATCCACCAGAATCGCTCACCTTAGGTCAGGCATGGAGTCGGCCAGTTCGATCTCGATCGAGAATCGCTGTCCATCGGGGCTCGCGCCTTCACCAACCTCGACAGTTGCAGCATCGACATTCCCGGCGCGCAGCACATCCTCGAGAACGGGTTCCAACGCCCTGCGCGGTCCTTCGGGGCCGATGATGGTCAGACGAGCGACCGGCCAGCGGAGACTCTTCTGGGCTTTGGTCTTGGCCCCGCGGATGGCCGTCAGCACCTCCACCGCCGCCTCGTAGGTCCCGTCGTGGTCGGCTCGTGCCACCGCATCGATCTCGTCAGCGCTCGGCCACAGGGCCGTGTGAACGCTGGGACGATCGGCATCGGAGAAGCGCCACGACCAGACCTCTTCGGTCACGAACGGGACAAAGGGTGCCAAGAGGCGGAGGAAAGCCTTCAGTGACCAGCTCAGAGCCGCGATGGCCGATCGCCGACCGGGTGTGTCCTCCTCGGCATACGACCGCAGCTTGACCAGTTCGAGATAGTGATCGCAGAAGCTCCAAAAGCTGTCCTCGATGACCTGCAAGGCCGTCGCGTAGTCAAAGGTCTCCATCGCTCGGGTCGCCTGGTCGATGACCGTGCGCATGCGGTCCACAAGCGCCAGATCGAGGGGATCGGTGATCTGTTCGACCCCTGGCATCTCGCCGTCACCCACGGCAGCTTCGAGCTGCATGAAGACAAAACGACTGGCGTTGAAAATCTTTGTCGACAGCCGCTTGCCGATCTTGAAGACCGCAGGGTCGAAGGCCGTGTCGGTGCCGAGCCGCGCACGAGCCGCCCAGTAGCGAACGGCGTCGGAGGAGAACTCGACAAGGAGATCATCCGGCGTCACCACGTTTCCCTTGGACTTGGACATCTTCTTGCGGTCGGGATCGAGGATCCAACCCGAAAGAATGACGTGGTACCAGGGGATCTCGCCGGAATGCATCCACGCTTTGACGATGGTGTAGAAGGCCCAGGTCCGGATGATGTCGTGAGCCTGGGGACGGATGTCCATGGGGAAGAGCTTGGCGTGGCGCTCGTCGTCGGTTCCCCAGTGGCTCTGGATCTGCGGGGTCAGCGACGAGGTCGCCCAGGTGTCCATGACATCGGGTTCAGCGGTGAAACCACCGGCCACATCGCGCTGATCGTCGGTGTATCCCGGTGGGGTGTCGGTGAGGGGATCCACCGGCAGACTCTCTTTGTCGGCGTAGATGGGCTGCACGAAGTCCGGTTCGCCATCCGGACCGACCACATACCAGACCGGGAAGGGAACACCGAAGTAGCGCTGGCGAGAGATGCACCAATCCTGGTTGAGGCCCTCGACCCAGTGGCTGTAGCGGGCCTTCATGTACGCCGGGTGCCACTGGATCTTGTCGCCCTGGGCCAGGAGTTCATCCTTGTGCTCGAGGATCTTGATGAACCACTGCCGGGTGGGAACGAACTCCAACGCCCGGTCACCCTTCTCGTAGTACTTGACCATCTGATCGGTCTGTTTGGGCTCGCCTACCAGAGCGGCGCCATCCCAACCGGGAAGGCTGCCGTCTTCCGAGAGCAGCTCGGCGATGCGCTTCTTGGCCTTGCTGACGTAGAGTTCCGCGATCTCGTCGTGAGCCATCTGCGCTGCCGCGACATCCACGCTCTCGAACGGCGCCTCGCCGAAGGTGGCGGGCAGAACCCGACCATCGCGGCCGATGAGCTGTTTAATCGCCAAACCGGAGGTCTTCCACCACTCCACATCCATGGCGTCGCCAAAGGTACAGACCATGAGAATGCCGGTGCCCTTTTCCGGGTCGGCGTGTTCGGCCGCGAGGATGGGCACCCGCGCGCCGTAGAGCGGAGTGATGGCGAACTTCCCGAAGAGGGGCTGATAGCGTTCGTCGTCGGGGTGAGCCACCACCGCGATGCATGCGCCGAGGAGTTCGGGCCGGGTGGTGGCGATGAGCAGCTCCTCACCACCTTCGACACCAAAGCGAAGATCGAAGAAGAGACCCTGCCGCGGACGGTCTTCGACTTCGGCCTGAGCCACGGCGGTCTTGAAATCGATGTCCCACATTGTCGGCGACTCGACGTTGTAGACCTGACCGCGCTCCACCAGATCGAGGAAACTCAACTGCGAGATCGCCCGGCAGTGATCATCGATGGTGGCGTACTGATCAGTCCAGTCCAGGGACAGACCGAGGTGACGCCAGAGATGCTCGAAGGCCTTCTCATCCTCTTCGGTAACCACCCCGCAAGCCTCGATGAAGTTCCGCCGGGAAACCTCGTCGATGGTCTTGTCTTTCTTGGCCTTTTTCACGGGCTTCCAGTCAGGATCGTACGGCAGTTTGGGATCGCAGCGGATTCCGAGGAGATTCTGTACTCGCCGCTCGGTGGGAAGTCCGTTGTCATCCCAACCCATGGGATAGGCGATGTTCTTTCCGATCATCCGCTGGTAACGAACGATGAGATCCTGATGGGTGTAGCTGAAGACATGACCGACGTGAAGCGAGCCCGACACCGTCGGGGGCGGAGTATCGACGACAAAAGTCTGATCGCGGGGCAGGGTCGGGTCCCACCGGTAGGTTCCCCACTCCTCCCATTGCTGCCTCCACTTGTCCTCGACCTCGTGGTGTTTGTACTTCTTGGGAATCTCGGCCATGCGTTCCTCCGGCAGCGGATCTTCGGGCTCGCCCGCTGCAATGCGGCGCATGATAGCAGAGGATCCACGGGGTGAGGTCAACCGCCGGTGTTGATTTTCGAGAAAATGTCTCGACTTCTAAGTATTTTCAACAGAAGACTTAGATGGCCGTTGTTGTGGAATCCACACAACCGGATCGGCAGTCCGAGCTTGACAACGGTCACTCCTTCCGCTTTCCTGTGCATCCTATGGCGCACGCATTAATCATCGTCGAGTCGCCGGCCAAGGCCCGAACCATCTCCCGTTTTCTGGGGGACGATTACATTGTCGAGTCGTCCATCGGACACATTCGGGATCTTCCGGGTGGGGCCTCCGAGATCCCGAAAAAATACAAAAAAGAGAAGTGGGCTCGCATCGGCGTCAACGTCGATGACGATTTCAAACCGCTGTACATCATTCCGGCCGGCAAGAAGAAACAGGTCGACACTCTCAAGAAAAAGCTCAAGCAAGCCGACGAACTCTACCTCGCGACAGACGAAGACCGCGAGGGAGAGGCCATCGCCTGGCATCTGATCGAGGTCCTCAAACCGAAGATTCCGGTCAAGAGGCTCGTCTTTCACGAGATCACCCGGGCCGCCATCGAACAGGCCCTCGAAAACCCCCGCGAGATCGACGAACGGCTCGTCGCAGCCCAAGAGGCCCGGCGAATCCTCGACCGCCTCGTCGGCTATGAGATCTCGCCCGTGCTGTGGCGCAAGCTCCGGCCCAAGCTCTCGGCCGGGCGGGTCCAATCGGTGGCGACACGGCTCATCGTCGCCCGCGAAGAACAGCGGATGCGTTTTGTCGAGGCAGGCTTCAGCCGGATCGAGGCGCGGTTCGGCGGCGAGGCGGAGTTCTCGGCCCGTCTTGCCGAACTCGACGGGAAGAGGATTGCCCTCGGCAAGGATTTCGAGCCCGAGACCGGTGCACCGAAGAACGACAGGGTTCTGGTCCTCGACAGCCCGACGGCGACAACCTTGGCGAGCGAGCTTGACGGCTCCGATTTCACCGTCGATGAGGTCAAAGAGAAGCCGTTCACCACGCGACCGTACCCTCCCTTTATGACCTCGACCCTTCAGCAGGAAGCTTCGCGCAAGCTTCGGTTCAACGCCCAGCGGACCATGCGGGTGGCACAGAGCCTGTACGAGAACGGTTTCATCACCTATATGAGAACCGACAGCTTCACCCTCTCCGGCGAGGCGCTGCGTGCGGCCCGATCGCAGGTTCACGAGCTCTACGGCGATGATTTCCTGCCCGAGAATCCGAGGGTCTACAAATCAAAGTCGAAGAACGCCCAGGAAGCGCACGAGGCCATCCGACCCGCCGGTGAGAGCTTCCAAACCCCTAAGAGTCTGTCATCGACCCTCGAACGCGACCAACTTCGTCTCTACGAGTTGATCTGGAAGCGGACGCTCGCATCGCAGATGCGCGACGCCACCGGGGTCAAGACCGATGTCAGGATCTCGGCGCCGACAACCGAACACGGCGCCGCCGTATTCACGACTTCGGGCAAGGTCATCACCTTCCCCGGCTTTATTCGCGCCTATGTCGAGGGAGCCGACGACCCTCGCGCCGACATGCCCGATAAAGAGAAGATCCTCCCCAGGCTGGCCACAAGTCAGGTCTTGACTGCGGACGAGGTCACGGCGACCGAACACACGACCCAACCGACGCCGCGCTACACCGAGGCGACCTTGGTCAAAGAGCTCGAAGCCCGCGGCATCGGAAGGCCCTCGACCTACGCCACCATCATTCAGACCATCCAGGACCGCGGCTATGTCTGGAATAAAGGACAGACGCTGGTTCCGACCTTTACCGCAATTGCGGTGGTCCGGCTGCTCGAAAACCACCTCCCGGATCTTGTCGACTATGATTTCACCGCCCGGATGGAGGACGAACTCGACGCCATCGCCGGTGGCGATCGTGAACCCATCCCGTGGTTGAGAGACTTCTATTTCGGCGGCTCCACCGGCAGTGGCGTCCGGCCCATCATGAACAAGGGGCTTCAGGGGCTGCTGACCGAAACGACCGAGGGCATCCACCCTCGTGAGGCGTCGAAGATCCTCATCGGCACCACGGACAACGACGAAGAGGTGGTCGTCCGCATCGGTCGCTATGGTCCCTACGCCCAACTCGGCGAGGAGGGCGCCCGGGCCACTGTGCCGGACGAACTCCCCCCCGATGAACTCAGCGTGACCCGTGCGTTGGAGTTGATCAAACAGGCAGAGGCCGGCGGTCGTGATCTCGGTGCGCACCCCGAAAGCGGAGAGGAAATCTTCCTCAAAGAGGGCCGCTACGGGCCCTATGTCCAACTCGGCAAGAACGGCGGAAAGACAAAACCCAAGATGGCCAGTCTGTGGCCCGGGATGACCCCCGACGGTGTCACTCTCGAGGATGCGGTGCTGCTGCTCTCCTTCCCCAAGGAGGTCGGCCCACACCCCGAGACGAGCGAGATCATCACCGCCCAGGTCGGCCGGTACGGCCCCTACATCTCCATGGGCAAGGAGAATCGCTCTCTGCCGAACCACGAGAGCCTGCTCAGCCTCACCGTGGATGAGGCGGTGGAGCTGCTCAAACAACCCAAGGGCGGCCGGAGAAGCACGGCCGCCGTGCTCAAGGAACTCGGCCCGCACCCGGAAAGCAAGGAAGACCTTCAGGTCAAGACCGGTCGCTACGGCCCCTACGTCACCGACGGCACGGTCAACGCCACCATCCCCAAGGACACCGATCCCGAGGCTCTCACCATGGAGCAGGCGGTGGATCTGATCGCCAAACGCGAAGAGCGGATGCGCGCCCAGGGCAAGGACCCGAGGGCGAAGAAGAAAAAGAAAGCACCCGCTCGCAAGAAGAAGGCATAAAGGTATTAGGTATTAGCAGTTAGGTATTAGCCCATCAGCTCTTTCTCGTAGCGCTCGGGATGGTCTTGCAACGGACCTAATACCCAATACCTAATACCTAATACCTTCAACGAGTTGACACGGCATCTCCCGTTCTATAAACTCCGCGACCTCGTGTCTGGAGGATACGGCATGGCAAAAGGACATCGAATCACAATCAAGCTCAAGAGCACCGAGAGCCCTTACATGTACTCGGTGAAGAAGAACAAGCAGAACACGCCCGATCGGCTCGAGATCAAAAAGTACGATCCCGTCGTGCGCAAGCACGTCGTTTTCAAAGAGTCGCGATAACCCAATAGGCGGAGGGCGCCGGCCGGCAGCACGCCGGCATGAAGGCCCGGATTCCTCGGTTGAACCGATGGTCCGGGTTTTTCTATGTCTGGAGAGAGAGAGACACTGAAGGCGCCGAGCACGAGATCGCCCTCTGCACCTTCTCGATCCTCGTTAGGTATTAGGTTTTAGGTAGGTATTAGCTCCATCGCAGAGAGCCGATAAGGCCGGGGACTGGATGAAATTCTTGAGGATCCGTATGACTCCTCGTTCCTTCCGGCGAGTGCCGAGGGTCAGAATTGCCAGAGTTCATCCGGTTTGGGTGCGATGACCTAATACCTAATACCTAACACCTAATACTTTCCGACCCGCACCCACGAACCACCGACGCGGCAACTCTGCGGATCGTTTCTACGCCGGTCTGACCTTCCAGAAACGCGATTCTGTATCATCAATAGGTCGACATCAACGAAAAGGGGGCCGGCGCAGCGATGGACGTGCTCAGGGAATTCCTCGAGTTCATTGAATCCTCGAAGCCGGAGTCCGTCGAAAAGCTGCTCCACCGTGTGCTGCTCAAGAGCCGCGAGCTCACCGGCGCCGAAGCCGGCACCATCTTCATTGTCCGCGGCAGGGGCAAACACCGGCGTCTCGAAGCGGCCGATTCGCAGAACGAAGTCGTCTCGGTCAAACCAACCGCCTTTGTCCTGCCCATGACCACCTCCTCTATCGCTGGTTACACCGCCACAACCGGTGAGACCGTCTTTGTCGAGAACCTCTATGACCTGCCGAGGAGCGTCCCGTTCACCTTTGACCGGCGATTCGACAAGAGACACGGCTACAGAAGCAGATCCATGCTCGCCTTTCCGCTGCTCAACTACGACCGTAAGGTGGTGGGCGTCGTTCAGTTGATCAACCGCCGAGGCAACGGTGAGACCGAGCCGATGGCATTCAGGAACGAGCAGGCGCAACTCATCGTCCCGGTAAACCACATCCTTGGAGGCGCCATCGAACGGGCCGACATGCTCGGGCGCATCAAGGCCCAGAATGTCCGGCTGCGGGACCGCAACCGGACCCTCGGCGAACAACGAGAGCGGATCGCGGCACTTCAGAACGAGACCGAAGAAGCGTTCCAGTTGTCCATCAATCTTCTCGCCCGGGCGGCCGAGGTCCACGACACCAGCACAGCTTCACACGTGCTGCGGGTGAATGAGTACTCCTATTTCATCGCCGGCCAACTCGGAATTCCGCAAGAGTTCTGCGACGAGATCCGCTATTCGGCTCAGCTGCACGACGTCGGCAAAATGAGCGTCGACGGTCTGGTCCTACGAAAGAAGGGGCCCCTCGACGACGACGAGCGCCGGGAGATGAATCAGCACCCGGACTTCGGCTACCAGATCCTCGAAGCATCGGACCGGCTCCAGATGGCGGCGGCCATCGCTCTGAATCACCATGAACGATGGGATGGGAGCGGCTATCCGAACGGACTCAAGGGCGAGGAGATCCCCATCGAAGCACGGATCGTCGCCCTTGCCGATATCTATGACGCCCTCCGTTCGGCCAGACCGTACAAACCCGGTTTCAGCCACGACGAAGCACGGAAGATCATCCTCGAAGGCGATGACCGGATGGACCCCGAAGGCCACCTCGATCCCGAGCTGAGGACGCTCTTCGCCGCCCAACACGAGGGCATGGTGGAGATCTGGGACAGTTTCAGAGACTGAATTCCCTCGACCCATCGAGTTTTTCCAGCAGGGGGTTTTTCCTGAACCGTGGCGACAGCGATAGCGATAGCGATAGCGATAGCGATAGCGA
>Ga0164313_10002305_pt1 | contig 17123 bp, 13 predicted proteins | sample GuaBasSedimGuay4_FD_113735 | JGI IMG/M metagenome (GOLD analysis project Ga0164313, IMG submission 113735) | Subseafloor sediment microbial communities from Guaymas Basin, Gulf of California, Mexico - Guay4, Core 4569-4, 0-3 cm | ecosystem: Environmental > Aquatic > Marine > Hydrothermal vents...
CCGCGGCTTTGAGCGCTTCGAGCTGCACGCCGACGCCGACGCCGAGGCGGTCCTGGAGCAGCTCGCCGAGTGGAGCGACGAGCTGGGCGTCGGCGACCACGGCGACCGCGACGACCACGGCGACCACGGCGACCGCGACGACCGCGACGACCGCGACGACCGCGACGACCACGGCGACCGTGACGACCGCGACGACCACGACGACCACGACGACCACGACGACCACGACGACCACGACGACCGCGGGCGCCCCAGCTTCCTCTACCTGCACCTCAACGACGCGCACCGGCCGTACCACCAGCGACTGCCGTGGTACGAGCCGGTGGACGACAAGTTGCTGGACCTGGCCCAGGCCTACGACAGCGAGATCTCGTTCGTCGATCAGGCCCTGTCCCAGCTGCAGGAGCGCCTCGGCTGGGACGACGACACGCTGATCTGCGTCATCTCCGATCACGGCGAGGGCTTCGGTGAGCGTTTTGGCGGAGAGCGCCTGCCGGCCGACGGCTTCGTGGGGCACGGGCCCAGCCTGAGCTGGGTGGTGAACCGCTGCGTGCTGCTGCTGGCGGGGCCGGGCGTTCCGGCCGGGCGCGTGCGCGGCAACGTCAGCCTGGTGGACGTGATGCCCACGCTGCTGGACCTGGCCGGGCTTCCCGCGGGCGACGACTTGGACGGCCTCTCGTTGCGGCCCCTGCTGGGTGGCGGCTTGCCGCCGCCCTTCGCGCAGCGCGCGCTGTTTGCCCAGCGCAAGCACCGCCGCCCCGTGGCCGATCGCTTCCTGTGGTCCGTGATCCAGGGCCGCTGGAAGCTCATCCACGACGAGCTCAGCGGCGAGCGCCGGCTGTATGACACCGAGGCCGACCCGCTGGAGCGGCGCGACGTCTCGAACATGGCTCCCGCCAAGGTCGCCGAGTTGGCGCAGCTGCACGCTCAGCACGCGGCCCGCTCGCAGGTCGAAGGTGGCCGCGACGTGCAGGTCGAGCTGACCGAGGAACTGCTGGAGACCCTGCGCGAGCTGGGCTACGCCGGAGACGACGGCCAGCGCTGATCGCGGCCTGCGCGCCGCCCCGTCACCCCGCCGCCCCGTCGCCCCGTCGCCCCGTCGCCCCGTCGCCCCGTCGCCCCGTCGCGCCACAGGCTCGGCGCTCGACAAGCCGCCACCCGGGTCAGCGCTCCCGCGCGATTTCAGTCGATCAGGCGATACACGCTCACCGGCTGCCCCAGGATGGGCTGGGGACCGAACACACGCTGCGCCTGCGGCGAGGCCAGCAGCTGCGCCAAGCCCGGGCGGCGGCTCGCGGGGTCGGCTCCCGTCAGCAGCAGGTAGCGCACGCCGAACTGCCGTGCCAGCGCGCGCACGTCGTCGGCGTCCGCGTGGGGGATCAGCACCGCGGGCCGCCCCAGCAGCGCATGGAACTCGTGCACGTCTCGCAACATGAGCGTCTCGTCACCGATGTCGAGCGGCGTCAGCACGTAGCGCTCGACGGCCTGCCAGAAGGCGGCGATGCGCTGCACGGCCTCGCCCTTCTGACGCCCCTCGTGCAGTCCGAAACGCGCCTGCCCCGTCAGCAGCGGCGCGAGCATCAACAGCAGCAGCAGCGTCGTCACGCGGGCGCGGCGAGCGCTGGGCGCCAGTCGGGCCAGGGCGCAGGCCAGCGTCTCCATGCCCAGCGCGGCGCACAGCAACAGCAGCGGATACACGCCGTACATCGACTGCTTGAACGACGCGTGTCCCACGGCGGTGAACAGCAGCGAGTAGAAGGCCCACAGCGCGCCGACGTGCAGCCACAGCGCCGCCGCACGCCGCCGCGTCAGGCTGAGCCCCGCGCCGAGCCAGGCCAGGCCCATGAGCAGCAGCACGCTGGGCGTGCTCCACGCCTGGGCGCGCGCTTGTCCGGCCGCGACCATGCCCGTCACCAGAGTGCGCCCGTTGGCGCGGGCCATGGCCGTCTTCTGCTCGATGATCGGCCCCCAGCCGTCGGCCAGCCAGGTCTGTGCGTTGACCTCCTCGGGCAGCTTGTGCCAGTCGTCGTACTGACGCATGAAGGCGGCGCGGCCCGAGGCGGCGGGCTGGATCGCCCCATGCACCTGCAGGTTGCGCGCCCACCAGGGCGACATGACCAGCAGGTAGCCCAGGGCCAGCAGAGCGGCGGCGCGCAGGGTCGCGCCGCGCGGGCGATGTGCGGGCGCCAATAACCACCACGCCAACAGCACCGGCAACGCCAGCAGCACGCCGTCGCTGCGCGAGAGCTGCGAGGCGGCGATGGCCATGCCCGCCGGCAGCATCAGCAGCGGCCGCGCCGGCGCCCACAGGGCCAACGCCAGGGCCAGCGGCACCAGCACCACGTAGGGGCTGACCGAGAGGGGCACGCCCGCCTGACCCAGGAACAGATGGAAGCAGCTGGAGAGGGCCGCGCCCAGCAGCGCCGTGCGCCAGCGCCCGGGGAACAGCGCCCGCCCGAGGGCGTAGACGGCCAGCGGCGTCAGCGCGCTGAACGCCGCCGTGGCGGCCTGCGCGCTGGCGTAGTCGCCCTGTCCCAGCAGCATGCCCAGCGCCGCGATGATCGACACCAGCGGCGCCCACCACAGGTTGCTCGGCGTGGGCAGCTCACGCGCGCCGCCCCACCAGCTGCCCACCACGTCCTCCACGAAGCCGCGGCCGTGCGCCAGGTTGTGCGCCACGCTCACGTAGCTGGAGATGTCGCCGTGCCCGGGCCCGGTGCGCGTGGCGCTGGCCTCGGTCTTGAGCGCCCAGGTCAACAGGCAGCACGCCGCCAGCAGCACGGGCGTCAGCCAGCGCGGCGGGGGACTCGGGTGGCCGGTCGAGTCGCCGGCCGGCTCGCTGTTCGTGCCGCAGCTCGTGCCGCAGCTCGGCCCGTTGGTCGCGTCGCTGGTCGCGTCGCTGGTCGCTTCGCCCTGCGTCGGTTGCTGAGCTCGCGCTTCGATGGCGTCAGCTCCGCGTGCCGTGCATGAACTCGAGGTCGGGCTTCTCCGTGCACCAGTAGTGCACCCAGATGTAGGCGTGGGTGAAGGCGGCGGCCAGCAGCGCGGGCCGCGATCCGAGCGCCAGGCCCGGCATCCAGAAGGCCGCGAACGACAGGGTGTACATGGCGTTGGGTACGTAGCGGAAGGCGCCCTCGCGCACCGGGGGCAGGGCGCGCACGGCCGGGTCGAAGTGGTCGCGGCCCAGAGCGCGCAGCACGCCGAAGTGACGCACCACCGAGTACAGACTCCAGAGCACGGGCGCCCCCAGCAGTCCCAGCAGCAGCATGCGCCAGACCAGGTTCTGGTCGAGCGTGTCGCGGCTCGCCAGGGCCAGGCCGGCCATGCTGGCGGCGCGTCCGGCAAAGAACGACAGGAACAGCGCGGCGTACAGCCAGAAGGCCGCGCGCCCCAGCCGGCGCGTCAGGTGCCGGCCGTGCAGCTCGGCGCGCCAGCAGAACGCGACGTAGACCTCGTGCAGCACCGGCACCGCGATGGTCAGCCCGAACCAGGCGCCGGTGCTGAGCCCGCCCCAGCCGCCCTCGGAGAACGCGGGGCCGCGCGCCAGGGCCGCCACCCCGGCCAGCAAGCCGGCCAGCAGCAGCGCGTGCAGACCCTGGCGTTGGAAGGCGGGCGACATGGGGGTAAGCGTTTCATGCCGAGGGGGCGGCGTCCACGGGCGGGCTCGATCTGCTCGGGACCGTGACCCTGCGCGGGCGGGAACACCGACTGCGACGACAGCGTGGATTCTGAGTACCCCGACAAGCTCTGACGGCCACGGCAGCCCGCTTCGCTTCGACCACCCATCTCCGGATAGGGCGGGTATGATAGGGCCCGAGCAGGTGGGGTCGGACCATGTCGGACGAAGAGTCAGGCGATACGCAGCGGATCGAGGACACCGATCTGTATGCCGATCTACACCGCGTCGCGGCGCTGGAGTTCAGGCGGCAGCAGGCGGGTCACACGCTGCAGCCCACGGCGCTGGTGCACGAAGCCTGGCTGCGCATCGGGGGCAAGCCCTCGCACGGCTTCGAGAGCCGCAGCCACTTCCTGGCGGTGGCGGCCAAGGCCATGCGTCACGTGCTGGTCGATCACGCCCGGCGCGTTCGCACCAAGAAGCGCGGGGGCGATCAGCGTCGTATCGAGATCCAGACGGGCATGGCCTGCGCGCACGACCAGGCCCTTCCCGACGTACTCGATCTCGACGCGGCCTTGGAGCGGCTGGCGGCTGTCGAACCACGCCAGGCGCAGGTTGTGGAGCTCAAGTTCTTCTCCGGCATGACGCTGGAGGAGATCTCAGGCGCGCTCGGTGTGTCCGACACCATCGTGAGTAAGGACTGGCGCAAGGCGCGTGGCTGGCTCGCGCGCGAGCTGGAGCCATGACCAGCGGGCAGACCCCGGACGCGAGTGCGGATGCGTCGCGCCCGGCGCCGCCCAGCTCCCCCTCGGTCACCGAACTCGTGAGCGTCTGCATGGAGCAGATCTCGCTCGGCGCGGCCAACCCCGTCGAGCTGCTCTGCCACGCGCACCCCGATCGTGCCGAGGATCTGCGTGCGCGCATGCGGCGGCTGCAGGCGCTCGGTCTGCTGTCAGGCCCTTTGCAGGATGGACCACGCAGCGTGGGGCCGTTCAGCATCGTGGGCAAGCTCGGGCAGGGTGGCATGGGGGAGGTGTTCCTGGGCCAGCAGAGCCACCCGGTGCGACGCATGGTGGCCGTGAAGGTCATGCGCGGGCGTGCCGACACAGGCAACCTCATGCGTCGCTTCGAGGCGGAGCGTCAGGCCCTGGCCACGCTCAACCACCCGGGCATCGCGCAGGTGCTGGAGGCCGGCACCTGCGAGCGGGGCGAGCCCTGGTTCGCCATGGAGTACGTGGACGGCCTGCCGCTCACCGACTACTGCGATCAGTGCGCTCTGGATCTCGACCAACGCATCGAGCTCTTCCTGCAGGTCTGCGATGCCGTGGCACACGCGCATCAGAACGGCATCCTGCACCGCGACCTCAAGCCAGGCAACGTGCTCGTGACCGAACGCCTGGGCAAGCCGCTGGTGAAGGTGATCGACTTCGGTCTGGCCAAGGCCACCGAGGCCTCTTCGCTGGATGCGTCGTTGCTCACGCAGACGGGCCAGCTGCTGGGCACGCCGGCGTATATGAGCCCCGAGCAGGCGGGGGCCATCTCCGGTGCCGTCGACCCGCGCACGGACGTCTACGCCCTGGGCGTCATGCTGTACGTGTTGCTGGTGGGGCGGCTGCCATTGGCGCCGCGCGGCACCGACGTACACCCCATGCTGCAGATGCAGCGCTTGCTGAGGGAGGCTGAGCCGGTGCGCCCCAGCCGCCGCGTGACGGAGTTGTCGGAGGACGAAGGGGCGCAGCGCCAGCAGAGCGCCTCGAGCTGGCCGCGGGCGCTGTCCGGCGATCTGGACTGGATCGTGGCGCGGGCCATGGCGCGGCTGAAGAGTGAGCGCTACGCCGCCGTGTCCGAGCTGGCCGCCGACCTGCGCCGGCACCTGCGCAGTGAGGTCGTGCTGGCGGGCCCACCCTCTACGGCGTACCGCGTGGCACGCTTCCTGCACAGGCATCGGCGCGAAGCCGTGGTGGCGGGAGTCGCCGCCGCATTCGGGCTGTTGGCCCTGGTCGTCGGCACCGTGAAGTACCTGCGCGCCCAGGACGCCCAGCTGCGCAACTTCGATGTGCTGGAGCGTGAGATCCGCCTGGGTGAGCTGCTGGCCGAGGCCGAGCGCGAGCTCTGGCCCGCCGAGCCCCGACTCATCCCCGCCATGCAGGCATGGACCGACGAGGTGATCCAGATCCTGCGCCAGCGAGAGCAGTTCCGGTCCAGCCTGGCCGATGTGCGAGGGCGTGGCGTGGCCTCGGCGGGCTCATGGAACTTCGAGCTGCCGCGCGACCAGGCGTTGCACGCGTCCGTGGTGCGGCTGCTCGAGGGCCTGGCCTCCGTGGGCGACGACGGCGGCGTGCTCGCCGATGTACGTGTGCGCATGGACTGGGCCGCGCGGATCGAGGAGCTCTCGTTGGAGCAGCCCGCGGCCGGCTGGGCGCAGGCCCTCGCGTCCATCGCCGACCCCGCGCAGTGCCCCGCCTACGACGGGTTGGTCATGGCGCCCCAGCTCGGTCTCATTCCGCTCGCGCGCAACGAGGTCACGGGGTTGTGGGAGTTCGCGTTGCTGCTCCCCGGCGCCGCGCTGCCACGCTGGGGGGGCGATCGTTGGATCATGGAGGCGGACACCTGCCCTGTGCTGGTGCTGCTGCCGGCTGGATCCGTGCAGCAGGGCGCGCAGGCCGAGGACCCCGCGGCCCCCAACTACTTCTATGCGCCTGCGCCCGAGGAGGGCGGCGGTCGCCTCGTCCCGCTCGATGCGTTCTTCCTGTCGAAGTACGAGCTGAGCCAGAACCAGTACGCCCGCATCATGCACGAGCGCCCATCGAGCAAGCACCGGGAGAACCACCCCGTGGAGCAGATCGATTGGGAGCATGCCAGCGCCGTGACCCGGCGCATGGGGCTCAGCTTGCCCACGGGTGCGCAGTGGGAGTACGCCGCCCGGTCGGGGCACCCGTCGCCCTGGTGGACCGGCCCCGCCGAGGCGGTGCCTGAGCTGTGCGGCAACCTCGCCGACGCGAGCTTCCTGCTGGCGCAGGGACCCGAGGCGGCGGCCAAGTCCATCGACGCGGGCTACGACGACGGGTATTCGTATCACGCGCCGGTGGACGCCTTTCGCCCGAACGCGTTCGGGCTGCACAACGTGATCGGCAACGTGTGGGAGTGGTGCCTCGACCCGGCCCGGCCCTACGAGTTGGTGGCCCCACGGGCGGGCGACGGTCTGCAAGAGCCTCTGCCCGACACGGCTCCCTCTTCGCCTCGGTACGAGCTACGCGGCGGCTCGTTCCGCAGCTCCTTCAGCAAGGCGCGTTCGACCTTCCGACATGCGCAACCCATGACCAGCGCCAACGTGGTGTACGGCGTCCGCCCCGCGCGGCCCGTGCGCCCACCCCACGCAGGAGATGCACCATGAAGATCGCGCCGATGACCCTCGCTCTGTGCTTCGGCGTCTGCTTCTCGACGTCGGCTCAGGACACGCCGGGCGGCCTGTTGCTGGGGGCGCCCCTCACGGTCATCGCCGGCGCCGGGACCGGCGCGGGTGGGGCGACGCTGGCCACCAATCGGCTCTACAGCAAGCCCGTGGGCTACGAGCCGTTCTTGGTGGACGGTCCGCCAGGCATCGCCGGCGCGCCCGCGTTCACGGCGGCGGCCCTGTTCGGCTCCGGCGGCGCGCCCCCCGGCTTCGCGATCAACGCCCTGTCGGTGGGCCTGGACGTGCTGCCCGTGCTGCCGCCCGTGGGCGGCATCTGTCAGGTCGACCTCAGCGGTCCCGGAGATCCTTGGGGGCTGATCGGGTTCTCGGTGACTCGCGCCAGCAAGGGCGTGCCGGGCAGCTTGATCCGGCTCGAGAACGACTCGGACGGAGGCGCTGGCGCCGACTTCTTCACCTACGTCCTGCCGGGGTCGGTGTTTCCGCTCGACGTGGCCGACTGCTACCCGGTGGACGAGGTCCAGGTCGCCATCGACGGCATCGACATGGACCTCTCCGACAGCATGAGCGAGGGAGAGATCTCGGCGCTCGACTTCTTCATGCCTGCCTACGAGGTGGGAGCCCCGCTCACCGCCGATCTGGATCAGACGCCGACGGTGTACTTCAGCGTGACCTACGAGAGCATCCACCCGCCGGGTGGCGGGCCCAGCCCGGTTCCCCACGCGTGGTTCGATCCGCCCTTCGGCCTGATCGACAAGACGTCCGGCACGGTCCTGCAGACGACGTGGAACAACGTGAGCAGCACCTGGAGCACGCCCAGCGTGCTCTTGAGCTTCATGGAGCTCGGCCTCGGGCCGAACGACGACCTGGACGCCTTGGCTGTGGATGAGACCGCCTGCACCGCCATGTTCTCCATCCGCCGCCACGCCGCGGTCCCACCCTCCCCCATCTCCAAGCAGCTCCAGGTCGTGATCTGGTGCAGCGGGACGGACGCGGCGGGCGGCACGTCCGTCGGTGACCTCTACGCGACCGACGAGACGGGCAGCAGGTCCGTCGCCGGGCGCATGGAGGTGGCCGCGGATGACGACATTGACAGCGTCTGCACCGAGGACCCCGCCAGCCAGGGGCTCGCGGCCGACGAGCTGTATGGAGAACCCCTGGGCGCCTTCAAGCCGGACAACAAGACCTTCGCCTCGAGCATGTTCCGGGATCGGGCCGATCCCCAGTCGAGGTTGACGCTCATGCTGGAGGGACTGTCCACGACGTCGCCGCCCCAGCTGCTTGGCCTGCTGGTCGACTTCCCCATGTCCGTCGGGCATCTCGAGCCCTTGCTCCTGGGGCCGGTCGGACTGGGTACCTTCCAGACCCATCGCCAGCTGACGCTCGCGGACGCAGCGCTGATGTTCCTGGACGAGCCGATGCGGGTCATCCCGCTCGTCGGCGGCGGCGGGCTGCCCCTGGCGTGCGCGCCGACGCTGCGCATCCAGCTCTAGCGTGCGTGCTGGAGGGCTCGCTCGGCGCGTGCCCCTGGTCGCGCGGGCGGCTCTGCGGCCGGGCTCACTGGCAGCTGCAGCCGCGCACCAACGGTCCGTCGAGCTTGGTCAGCTCTCTGTCTGCTCAGGATCCCGTCGTGGGTCACGCGTCGTGGTTGCCCGGGTGGGCCGGTGCGTCAGCTTGTGACGGCCTGCAACGCGTTGCTGGCCGCCCAGCCCAGTGGATTCGATGGATCCTGGATCCAGCACTGCACGTAGAGCTGCGTCCCTGCGGCGGTGCCGGCGGGGAAGGAGAAGTTCAGCTCGAGTGAGCCGGCGCCGTCGGTCGCCAGCGGGATCAGCAGGTCGAGGCTCGGCACCATCAGACCGCCCTTGCATGCTGCGCCGAGTTGATCCAGTCCGACCACGATCATGGCGCCCGCGGACGGGTGGGCGCCCGCGAGCTCCAGTGACGTGTCCGCTCCCGACTCCAGGGTGCCTGTGCCGGTGAGCACCGGCATGCCGGCCGCGCCCGCCAAGCCGTTTCCGAGATCGCTCCAGCCACCGCTGTTGGTGACCAGCACGTTGTCGATGAACCAGCCCTGGCCATGGTCGCGCTCGCCGTCCGCGTGGAAGTTCCACTGCAGGGTGACCTGTGAACCCTCCCAGCCCCAGTCGAACGAGTGGCTGAAGAGCATGGGCGCACCGGTGTCGTCGTCCACGTCCCACGAGCCGAGGAAGATGGCGGACGGCGGGACGGATCTGACGATCGAGAAATACGCCTTGTCGCCGGCCGCGTCGGCCTGATCGAGGTCGAGCATGTGTTCGAAGCGGAGCGTGAAGGGCGGTGACCCGCTCAGCACGAACGGCTTCGACATGAGCGTGGAGCTGTAGGGCATGCCGGCGTCGTAGCTGCAGGTCGCGGGGTCGTTGCTGACCGCCATGCCCGACGCCGCGCCGCACTCACCGGGGGCGGCGACGCGCCACGGCCGCTGCATCAGGTACCAGTTGTCCGCGTTCAGGGTCTCGAAGTCGTCCGCGAAGAGGGCTTGCGGCTGGGCCGAGGCGAGCGGCGCGGCGAACCCGCAGGCGATGGTCAGGAACGCGGCGGTGATCGGGTTTGATGAGGCAGTCATGGTCGGTGTCCGTGATGAGGGAGGTGGGTGTTCAGCGACCTACACGCGAGCTGGCGCTGAACTCCCCACACCTGTTTCCGGGCCAGCCAGCCGGGCGTGGGCGCCCGGCTGGCTCTGGTCCGGCCCGGCTCGGCTACGGGCGCACCGTGGTGAGCGTGAGCGCCGGGGTCGCCTCGAGCAGCCCGGTCATGCCGTCTATGGTGATCCATTGCATGTGGATCTCGAGCCCGATGGGCACGGTCGTCGGCAGGGGCGCCGCGATGGACAGGCTGCCGGTGTGCAGCATGGGGCCGATCAGTACGGTCGGTAGCACGAACAGGTTCTCGCCCTTGAGCTTCAGTGGAGGGCACTGGGCCGCGACGTCCACGAACAGCGCCGCCATGCCGGGAGCGGCGCCGAGCAGCTCCAGCTGCGGGCTTGTGCCGGGGATGGCCATGCCCACCAGGTCGATCTCGGGACCGCTGCCCGCGCCGTAGGTCACGCCGTGGGCGGCGAAGGCCAGGCCGGACAAAGCGCCTGACGCGACGCTGAACACGGGGTTCGGAAACGCGAAGTCAGCCGGCGCGAGGGCTGCCGCGCCGCTGGAGCAGCTGATGATGGCATCGACGTGCGCCACCAAAACGGAATCCGTGACGAACAGGCTCTTGTTCGTCGCGCCGACGCCGGGGCTCCTGGTGTCCATGTCGAGCCCGGTGAGCGACGCGCTCAGACCCAGGCTGGTCACGTCGATGCTGCACAAGAGGGCGCCGGCACCGGGTGTGAACACGCCCACGGTGCCGTCGTCGAAGCAGGCCCACAGCCGCCCACCGGCGTGGGGGTCCCAGGCAATGTCCGTCATGGGCGCGGGGTAGGGCGACACGAACGGGCCCGAGGAGAGGGTCCCGGCGCCGCAGGACGGCAGGACGGCGGCGTACTGGTTGGCGCTGCAGACCCAGAGCCGGCCGGCGGTGCTGTTCATGCCCAGGCCGGTGATGGCGCCGCCCAGCGGGTTCATGAACCCCGACAGCTGGACGCCGTCCACCGAGTACTCGCCGATCTGGTTTGCGCCCGCGGCCCAGATGGTGTCAGCGAAGCGGTTGACCGCCACGTCGCCCTCGATGCCGGGCGGGCCGGAGAAGGGGGTGGGGCCGGGGCAGGCGCCCGGGCCCACGGGGAACGAGGGGTGCTGCCCGAAGGGGCCGTTGGGGTAGCCGCAGGGGCCACCCGAGCCGCCGGTGAGTTCCACCACCACGGGGCCGCCGCTGCCGCCCGCGGCGCCGATGCCGTACAGGGTCTGGGCCTCGGCCGAGAGGGCCATGCTGGCCACGGCGAGCAGCGAGAGGGTCAGGTGACTGAGGGCGCTGGTCATGGTTCCGTCTCCAGGAGCGGGGGCGTGCTGGTCCGCGCTCGGCGGACCGCTCGGACGGGCGCTCCATCCCGGTCCACCTGACAACACGCAGTCGAGGGCACCGCTCCGAAGTGGCGCACGTGTGGCACGCCAGGGCGTCGGATGACTCATGCCAAGGCTGCTAGACTCGGCGCCTCGCCATGATCAGCTCGCCCACCGACACATCGGCCTGCCCGCGCCCGCTCTTCATCGTGGGCCACGGGCGCTCGGGCACCACGCTGATCCGGCTCATGCTCAACGCCCACCCCGCCGTGCACATTCCGGGCGAGACGGCCTTCGTGAGCTACCTGCGCCGGCACCTGCGGCCCGGCGGCGCCTGCCCGCGCGACGCCGGCTACGAGGCCATGGTCGAGCGCCTGCTCAGCCGCGGCTGGTTCACCGAGAAGTGGATCGACGCGGGGCCGCTGCCCGTCGACGAGGTGCGCGCCTGCGCCCTCGCGGCGCCGCGCGAGCCGGGCGGCCTCATGGGCGCGCTGTTCTCGCAGCGCACGCGAGCCCTGGGCAAGACGCGCTGGGGCGACAAGGTGCCCAACAACTACCGATTCCTCGACGAGATCGAGGCCTGGTTCCCCGACGCGCAGGTGCTGCACATGCTGCGCGACGGGCGCGACGTGGCGGTGAGCTGCCTGACGCCGCCCTTCAGCGACGAGCACGACATGGGCGACGTGTACGAGGTGGCCCTGCGCTGGCGCGACGCTCTGCGACGCGGCGCCCGCGGGCTGCAGCGCCTTGGCGCCGAGCGCTACCGCGAGCTGCGCTACGAGGACCTGACCGCCGACCCCGCGCGCGAGCTGCGCGCCCTGTGTGACTGGCTGGGTGAACCCTTCGACCCGGCCATGCTCGAGTACCACCGCGACAGCCGCCGGCAGATCCCCGACAGCGAGAAGGCCGTGCACCCACGCCTCGGCGGCCAGGTGGACCGCACGCGCGTGGAGCGCTGGCGTAGCGACGCGCCGCCCGGGATGGTGGCGGCCTTCGAGGGCGTGGCTGGCTACGAGCTGCGCCGGGCCGGCTACGCCCTGAGCGACGAGCAGCCGTCGCCTGCTCTGGCCATCCGCATTGCCTGGGAGCGGCTGCGGCCGCGGCGCATCGACAAACCCTACGGTGCGGGCGGCCGCTGAGCAGGGCTGTGGCTGCGCGAGCTGCGTGGCGGGATGCTCGCTCAGGCGGGCCTGCTGCTGGTGCCGTGGCTCTCGCGTCGCGCGGCCGCTGGTGGGGCCAGCTGACCCGGGCGCGTTGAGCGCCAGACCGGACTCCTGATTCAAGTCAGGCGCCGATCTTGTCATCATGGTGGGCCATGGAGCCGACGACATCGAGCCCCTTTCAGGGCCCCTCCGGGTTGGGTGTGTTCGGGACGGCCAGCTTGCTGCTGAGACGCGCGCACAAGCCGCTGTTCGTGCTGCCCCTGCTGGTGGGCGGGGTCGTGGCGCGCGTCGATCTGGCCGGCGGCATCTCTGCGCACATCCGCTATCGCGACACCATGGAGGTCGTGGCCCTGTGGGTGCTGGGCTCGGCGCTGCTGCTGGCGCTGATCAACGCCGCCCGCCATCGCAGCGGACCGTGCCTCTGGGTCGCCGCGCTCATGTTCAGCTTCTTCGCCCGCGAGCTGCACTTCACGGGCACGTCCAACGGTGTGGTCGTGGCCCTGCTGCTGCTGATCACCGTGCTCGTGCGTCGCTCAGGCAGCTGGCAGTCCACGCTGAACTCGCGCCGCTTCGCCACGCCGCTGGTGACCAGCTTCCTGTGCTATTTCTGCAGCCAGAGCATGGACCAACGTTGGTGGAGGATCATCCCGAACGAGAGCGTCTGGCACACCCCGGTGGAAGAGACGCTGGAGGTGCTCGGCCACTGTTTCTCGCTGCTCCTGGCATGGTTGACACCGGGGGCGGCAGCGGGGGCGGCAGCGGGTTCGGGTGCGTCGGCGGGTGCGTCAGGCTGTGCGGGTGCGAAGGAAGAGTGAGCGGGCCCCCCCCCCTTGTCCACGGCGGTCGAGGCGCGACGCGGTGCTTCGGGACCGCTGTGCCCGGATCAGTGCACCAGCTCGCCCCAGCCCTTCCGCTTCAGGTGCTTGACCAGATAGGGAGGCCGGTAGTCGGAGTCCGCGTCGTAGCGTGTCTTCACGGAGCTGTGAATCTGCGTCGCGGCCTTGATGCGCCGGCGTGACTTGCCGAGCAGCTTCATGAAGCCGGTGTAGCTGTCGTGCAGCTTGGCGGTCGCGACGGCTCTTCGCTTGCGCCACAGGTGGGCCTCCAGCGTGAGCCCGCTGGCCTCGGCCTCGTCGGCAATCCAGCCCAGCGGGATGTCGCTCAGGGCCTGGCGTCCCGGCTTGACGTAGCCGCCGCCGATGTCCGTGTGCACACCGGCGAACCAGACCTGCTGGAGGTCGAGCCTGGCGCGCCGCTTCCAGATCGTGGGCTCGAAGTCCTCGCGTTTCTCATCGATCGCGAGCGCGTGCCGGGCGCAATCGATGTTCGGACCGATCTTGTTGTCGTGGAAGTGGTGTTTGTCGTTCAGGAAGCCCGTGAAGGAGAACGGGATCCCCAGGGCGCCGACCGTGTCCCACACGCCGATGAAGCGGATGCGGACATCCAGATCGCAGGCGTAGCGCTTGCGAAAGCTCCTCGACTTGGCCGAGTCGGGGTGGGTTGGGCTCTTGTAGAGCTCAAAGGCCTCGTGCACCCGGTTGGCGTGTTCGCGGCGTAGCACGCCGCAGTTGTTCATGAAGCCGGCCAAGCTGCGCACGGTGTACGCGCCGCGACTGAACCCGAAGAAGAAGAGCTCATCGCCGGGTTCGTAGTTCTGGATCAGGAAGCGGTAGCTGTCCTGGACGTTCTTGTTGATGCCCCGGCCGGTTGAGCCGCCCACCTTGGCGTCGTGATAGGAACCGATGCCCCAGTCGTAGAACACCACTTGCTCGAGCCCGTCTCGCGACGAGACCGGCTCGATCGCTCGGGCGATCTTGAGCACGTTGGTCGGGAAGTCCTTGTCGATGTCCTGCTCGGGACGATTCCAGGTGCCGTCGGCGCAGATGACGATCCGTTTCATGTTCTCTCCTCGGAGCTGTGCTGAGCGAACAGGGCGTCCGGCTTCCCGCCCACGCCACCTGATCATAACGGTCGCGGAGGCGCCCTCGTCATCGCGTCCGCGGCGCGTCGTCCGCAGCAGGCCGAGGCCTCGGCGGGGACCAGAGCGCGGGCGGGCGCCCCGCTCGACCCGGCCTGGTCCCGCTCGACGCGTGGCAAGCGCTGGTCTGCTAGCGGTTGTCGCCGCCCAGAAGCCGTCCGAAGCCACCGAGTACTGAGCCTTCGCCGCGGGAGCTGCCGCCGTGGCGCGGAGCGCTGGCGATGATGCGGTCGGCCAGGCGGCTGAAGGGCAGGCTCTGCAGGAACACGCTGCCGGGCCCGGTGAGCTGGGCCAGAAAGAGGCCCTCGCCGCCAAAGAGCATCGAGCCGATGCCGCGCACCCTGGAGATGTCGTAGTCGATGCCGTCGTCGAAGCCGACGATGCAACCGGTGTCCACCATGAGGCGCTGTCCGGGCGCCAGCTCCTTCTTGATCACCGTGCCGCCCGCGTGCACGAAGGCCAATCCGTCGCCGCGCAGCTTCTGCAGGATGAAGCCTTCGCCGCCGAACAGTCCCGCCCCGAAGCGCTTGCTGAACGCAACGGACAGCTCCGTTCCCATGGCCGCGCACAGGAAGGCCTGCTTCTGGCACAAGAACGTGCCGTTGACCGACGCCAGATCGACGGACACGATCTTGCCCGGGTAAGGTGCGCCGAACGCGATCGTCGAGCGCTCGCTGCCGTCGGCGGTGAAGTGCGTCATGAACAGGCTCTCGCCCGTGAACACCCGCTTGCCGGCGCTGAAGATCTTGTCCATGAAGCCGGCATCGGGGTTGCTGCCGTCGCCCATCTTGGTGTCCATGTGGATGTCCGGGCACATGAACATCATGGCGCCCGCCTCCGCGACGACCGTCTCGCGCGGGTCGGGAACGGAGCCCGTGTGGGGTCCCGGGCACGCGGAGATCGGCAGCCGGCTGCCTTGGCTCAGCCGGCGGCTGCTACGATTTGAGATGCTCATGGCGGGCGAGGCACTCGGGGCGCTCTGAGAGGCACAAGCATGGCCAAGCAGTTCACAAAGGACGAGTGGGCCAAGATCCGGTCGGAGCTGGCCAAGGGACCGACCCGGTACGGGCTGCCGGAGAGGACGTATGGATCGGCCATTCTCGGGTGTTTCAACATCCGCAAGCTCGGGCGCGTGTCACGTCGGAACGCTGAGACGTGGCAGTTCCTGGCGCAGGCCTGTCGCCACTTCGACCTGCTGGCCGTGCAGGAGATTCAAGACGACCTGGCCGGGCTCAGGCACCTCACGGAGCTGATGGGGCCCGAGTTCGATCTGATCGTGTCCGACAAGACGGGGGCCTTCCCGGGCGAAGCCGGCCTGAGCGAGCGCCTCGGCTACATCTTCAACCGGAGAACGGTGCGGAGGACCGAGGTCGCCACGGACATCACCTACGACCGCTCCAAGGTCGTCAGCACGGTCTACGAGCACAACGTCGAGATCCAGAGAGCCTTCGCACGCTGTGATTCCGACCTCGAGGCCTACGCGCTGAAGCTGGAGGACCACAAGAGCGGCAGGCGCAAGACCAAGCCCGCCAAGCCCTTCGTCAAGTGGCCGGTGTTCGTCTCGTTCATCCGCGCCCCGTACTGCGTGAGCTTCGAGATCAGCGGTCACCCCGGCACCGAGCCCTACCAGTTCATGGCGATCAACGCGCACCTCTATTACGGGAAGACGATGGCGGACCGGCGCCAGGAGTTCGACGCGGTCATGGACTGGATCCGTGGTCGCGTCACGGAGAACGACAGGGCCTACTACCCGAACTTTGTGCTCATGGGCGACATGAACCTCGACTTTGACAACCCGGACACGGACCGCGAGCGCATTCAAGAGCACCTCAAGAGCTTCAACGATGCCTCGGGCAAGGAGGTCAATGTGAACTTCCCCTTCCTGACCGTGCACGCAGGCAGGGACACGGTCTTCAGGACCAACGCCAGGCTCACCGAGACGTTCGACCAGATCGGCCTCTTCTGTCGGGATGAGCGCTTCCCGGACTACACCAAGAACGCCACCATGGAGCCGGGGCCTGATGGCCGGGGCCCGGACTACGGTGTCTTCGATTTTGTGGACCTGTTCAGCGTCGCCCTGAAAGGCAAGCCGGCCTCCCGGCTGTCCAAGACCGCCAAGGCCGATCTGATCAAGCGTTTTGAGCACAAGGTGAGTGACCACATGCCCTTGTGGCTGAGGCTGCCGCTGCCTTGAGGGCCGCTCGCGCTGCCCACGACCTGGCGCCCCTCGAGCTGCCGGCCCGCGTCCAGCGGCTCAGGCAGAGGCGCCTGACTCGGCCTCGGTGGTGGGCCGGCGGAGCAGCGTCAGGTCCTGGTGTGGATTGCCGCGCGCGCCCTCGGGCATGAACTCCAGCAACTCGAAGCCGCGGCTGAAGGCACCTCGCAGGTAGGCCTCGGGGTGAAAGGCAGTGCACAGGTTGGTCCCTGCGCCCTGCACGTGGCGCACCAGGAACTCGCCGCGTTCAAACGTCCTGCGCTCGTCGCCGTTGAGGCGCTCGCCGTAGCGGCGACCGTGGCTGCTCAGCGCCAGTAGGCCGCTGGGCTTGAGCACGCGCCGCAGCTCGTCCACCCACGGTTGCTGCAGGTCCTCGCCCATGTGCGTGAACACAGACAGGGCGTAGATGAAGTCGAAACTCTGATCGGGGGGCTCCGTCCCCCGGGCCGCCGCGCTGCGCCGGAGCTTCGCCAGGGCGCAGCGGCCGCCCGTAACACCCTCGGGGCCCCACGACCTTCGCGGTCGTGGGGCCCGTTGTCGTCGTGGGCGCGGCACTCTGGGATTTGCACGTATCCGTCGGCGCCGCCCCGCCTCTTGTGCCTTGTAAGGCCCGCCCGGGGCCGCAGGGCCAACTCGGCCTCGCCCCCGGGCGGGCCGGTCTTCTTTCCTCGAAATACCAACCCGAATCAGGAAGCCGATCATGAAGTCCTACGTGTTCTCGCTGCTGCTCCTCCCCCTGCTGGCGCCGGCGCCGGAGGCCCA
>Ga0164313_10002306_pt1 | contig 17122 bp, 9 predicted proteins | sample GuaBasSedimGuay4_FD_113735 | JGI IMG/M metagenome (GOLD analysis project Ga0164313, IMG submission 113735) | Subseafloor sediment microbial communities from Guaymas Basin, Gulf of California, Mexico - Guay4, Core 4569-4, 0-3 cm | ecosystem: Environmental > Aquatic > Marine > Hydrothermal vents >...
CTGGTTAAATGACTTAACAGTGAGAATTGAGGAAGCAATGTTCAATTTTGATATGGCAAGGTTTTATCCCAAGTATATGAATGACATTAAGGATACACAAAGTGAAGATGGTGCTATCACCTGTACAGCGCCGTTTAAATTTGGATATAGACCAGCTGCACCAGTGAGTGCCAGCTATGTGATATTGCCATGGATGCTCTATAAATATTACAATGATACTTTAACGATTGCAAACCACTATCAAGGGGTAAAGTCATGGGTAGACCTGCTTAGCAACATTGCAGATGATGGTATTGTTACTCTAAGTCGATATGGAGACTGGTCACCACCAATCAAGTTTGGTACAGAGAAACTATCTGCATACTCTAGGGTGACCCCTGGTCCATTTATGTCCACAGGATATTTATATTATTGTGCCAACCTGATCGTGAAGATGGCTGATTTAATGGGGATGCAGGATGATATTGTTACTTACCGTAAGCTTGCGGAAACTACCCGGAATGCTTTGAACAGAGCGTATTGGAATGAAGTATCAGGAGGGTATGCAAATAATAATCAATCAGCCAATTCCTTTGCATTATTCCTCGGTATAGTTGATAAAGAAAATATTCCCCGGGTTGTTGAGAACCTGGTTCAGAATGTAATAGATGAAGATTACCATCTCACAACCGGCAATTTATGTACTAAATATTTATTGGAAATGTTAACAGAGTATGGTCATGTCGATGAGGCATATAGGATCGCTACCCAAGAGACATATCCGGGATGGGGCTATATGCTTGCAAATGGAGCAACTACACTTTGGGAACGCTGGGAGCATGAAACAGGTGGTGCTATGAATTCTCACAATCACCCTATGATGGGTTCTGTAAGCTCATGGTTTTATAAATATCTGGCAGGTATTCAGCCTGATGCCAAACATCCTGCATTCAAACAAAGTATTATAAAACCCTATTTCCCTTCTGAACTGGACTGGGTGAGTGCAAGTTATGATACAAAATATGGGACGGTAGAATCCTCCTGGGAAAAAGATGGTAGCAGAATAAGGATGAAAATTAAAGTACCTGCCAATACCTGTGCACTGGTATATTTTCCTGTTGATGACAGGAGTGCTATATTTGAGGGAACCAAACCAATAAAAAGTAATAGTAATATTGAATTTATTAAACAAGAAGGTGACAGGATAATCTACAAAGTTGAGTCAGGCGAATATTCATTTAAAATATCAGGCAAATGATCATGCATCCAAAATTATTTACTTATTGTGTTTTAGTGTTAGTAATTCTGAGTTCAGGTTGTAAGAACCGTTCTGAAACTAACAACGGTACTTCAAAGGTCATAAAAAGTGATACTTACGAGTTTTTTGTAGCACCTTCAGGTCCCCTGAATATACGTAATAGTGAGGCAGCTTTCGCTCATCTTAAAGACGGTTCCCTGCTCCTGGCCTGGACTGAATTCCTTGGTGGTTCTGGTGCTGATCATGCACCAGCACGTATATCCGGGAAAATATCAACCGATGAAGGACGTACATGGGGCGAAAAATTCACCCTCATTGAGGACGATGAGGGTTGTAACGTGATGGAAGTCAATTTTATGAGGCTGGCTTCGGGCGAACTTGCCCTTTTCTATTGTCATAAGTACACCGAATCTACCGATTGTCGTGTAATGATGCGTACCTCATTTGATGAAGGAAAAACATGGATCAACCCAAAACAACTGAGCCCTACAGGAAAGTATTCAGGACTGACAAATGGCAGATCAATACGACTTCGTTCAGGGCGTATATTGCTTGAAGTATGGGAGGGAGGGTATAGCTATTGTGCCCTTTCTGACGATGATGGGGAAACATGGCACGATAGCCAGCATATTAAACCTGCCGAAGGCGATTGCTACGAGAATGCATGTATAGAGCTTAAAGACGGGAGGGTATTGATGCTAATGCGCACAGGACTAGGCGGTCAGTATAAAAGTATTTCTTCTGATGGTGGTGAGACCTGGAGCGATCCAATTATTACTCAATTGACAGGTACAGCTGCACCTGCATCATTAAGCAGGATTCCAGATACAGGAGATCTGCTGGTAATATGGACACATAACCCCGGTGCAGATAAGCGTAACCCACTTACTTCTGCAATTTCGAAAGATGAAGGTGAAACCTGGGAGAACTTCCGTAACCTTGAAGATGTCCCCGATGATGCATGGGCCTATCCTGCAGTAACATGGCTTGATAATCGTGCACTCATTACATACTTCAACTACAAAGGTGGTCAGCATTCACTTAAACTGAAGAGTCTTCCCATAGAATGGTTCTATAACTAAAACGGTAACTATATAATTCACAATCATCCTATGAACCACAATACTTTACGCTTATTTCTACTGTTTGTTCTCACTTTTTGCCTTTTCTCAACTAATGTCACATATGCACAGATCGAAGGCAAGCGCGTGCAAGTTGTTCAACAGATGAATGGTGAGTATGAACCCATTTCGTTGTCTGCTGAGATCCAATGGATAAGTGAGCCCTGGTACAGAGCATTGGATGACGAGAACGCCCAAATGCCCTATCTGGCATATATGGCTGAAAAAGATCGTGTGGTAATGATGGTGGTAACACATCACCCCACTCATACAGCACTTATCTTTAGTGACGATCATGGCAAGACATGGAGCAAACGGAAATGGTTGATCACTGATACCGTGGGCCTCCCAAAGCCAGGGATCGCTTTGGGACTGACCAATCTCGGAAATGGGAAGCTTCAGGCATACCCCTTGGACATCACACAGGGCCGATGGCTGAGTAGCGACTTCGGAGAATCCTGGAAACTCTTGCCTTTCCATGATTCAGTGGACACCAGATCTGTTTGGGATCCAATGTTGGTGGTAAAAGATTCTAAGGGACATATCAAAAAAGTGTTCGAAGCTAGTTGGCGACCAACCGGAGTTGCATGGGGCTCACCGGAAGGTTTTTACTCTCAGGGCTATTTTCGCTCCAGTATAGACGAAGAACTTACCTGGAGTGATGAAGTAAAAGTTCCACAATGGCTCGGGGTAAACGAGGTCAACTTGATCCAGGCTTCTAATGGAAACTTAGTCGCCGCATGCCGTACCGACTATCCCAAACGATTTGCCCATCATCATTTAGATCACTATGGAGGGTTGTCAGTTTCTATCTCCAAAGACAACGGAAATACGTGGTCTGACTTAAATCCACTTTATGAATGGGGCCGCCATCATCCCAGCATGGTTCTGATGCCCAACGGGGATATTGTTATGACCTACGTAGTGCGCCTTGGCTACCCTGCCACTCACGAAGGTTTCCCGCAATTCGGGGTTGAGGCCTTGGTTAGCCATGACAACGGAAAAACCTGGGACAAGGAGCACCGCTATATTCTCACTACCTGGGTGGGTAATATCACAGGTGCCACTACCTGGTTCTGTAGCGTGCAATCTACCTCGACTGTGCTTCTGCCTGATGGGATGCTCCTGACCGCGTTTGGCACAGGCTTCCGCAATTCTCAGGGTGCGGAGGTGTGCAAGATGGACGTGAAGATGATCCGATGGCGTTTAAACCCACAAGACGCGAATAAATGAGCAGTAAAAAAGAATAATAATGATGAAAAAATAAATCCTATGATTAAAAACTGGTTAATAATACTAATTATTGGGATAATCACATCCTATTCAAAACCTGTAGATAAACAACTAGATCTTTCTAAGGCAACTATCCTGATTTCACCAACAATAAAATCACCAGTCAATGAAACAGCAAAGGAGATATTGTTGGAAGAAATTGAAAAACGGACATCTTTACAACTCAGTATCGGTGATAATTGGAATAATAATACCATAATTGCTTTAGCAATAACCGGGGAGAAAGAATTGTATGGTGAGGCAGTAACCAATAGCTCAGGTAAGAATTTACCAGAGCTTAATAAAGAAGGCTTTCGGATTTTTCATGAAAACAGAAATGGGAAAGATATTTTATGGATTACCGGTGCTGATTCCAGAGGTGTCCTTTTTGGAATTGGTAAACTGTTACGAACGGCTGACATGCAGGATCATCAGATAACAATAACCAATAAAATTGATATTTCAACATCCCCTGAATATGCTCTGCGTGGTCATCAATTCGGATATCGCAATACAGCAAATTCATGGGATTCATGGACTGTTGAACAATTTGACCAACATTTTCGGGAACAAATGATTTTTGGTGCTAATAGTTTTGAAAATATTCCATTTCAGGATCCTTCATCAAGTGTTCATTTTAAAATAAACCCTCAGGAAATGGAGGTTCACTTAAGTAATATATGTGATAAATATGATGCAGATTACTGGGCCTGGACCCCTGCCCCACATGACCTGACTGTTAAAAATGCACATCAGAAAGGTCTTGAGGAGCAAGAAACATTTTTTGCATCATGTCCCCGTCTAAATGGAGTTTTTGTTCCTGGTGGTGACCCCGGTGATAATCACCCATCTGTTCTTATGCCATATTTAAAAGATTTGTCCGAAATTCTTCATAGATATCACCCTGATGCTGGTATCTGGGTTTCCTTGCAAGGATTTGAAAAAGAGAAAGTGGACAATTTTTTCAGATACCTTAAAGATAATAATCCGGACTGGTTAAGGGGGCTTGTTAACGGGCCTCAGAGTCCCCCTATTGATATGGAACGCGAGCGTTTACCGAAAAAATACATGCACCGCTCTTACGCTGATATAACCCACAATATAAGATGCCAATATCCAGTAGAAAAATGGGATCAGGCATTTGCGCTAACTTTGGGAAGAGAAGCTTGTAACCCACAACCATTTTGTTATGCTAAAATACATAACAGGGATGCTATATATACGGATGGATTTATCACATATTCTGATGGTACCCACGATGATGTGAATAAAGTTGTATGGAGCCAGTTAGGATGGGATACTAATAATGATGTAAGAAATATTATAGTTGATTATTGTCGGTTTTTCTTTGGTTCAAAGCAAGCGGAAGAGTCAGCAGATGGGATACTTGCTTTGGAACAAAATTGGGTAGGTCCGGTATTAGGTAATAAAATGATTGGAGAAACCTTGACTTTATGGAAAAAAATGGAAGTAGAAAACCCTCAGTTAGCTGATAACTGGAGGTGGCAACAACTGGTTATGCGGGCATATTATGATGCTTATATTCAAAATCGGCTTACTTATGAACAGAACCTTGAAATAGAGGCCAATAAAATTCTTGACAATGCAAAAACCATTGGAGCAGACAAGACAATGAAAGAAGCATTATGGCTTGTACAAAAGGCAGATAGGGAATTTGTTTCACAGGATCTGAAGCAAAAAGTTTTTCAATATGCCGAAGACTTGTTTGAATCTATTGGGGCACAAACGAGCGTACCAAAGTATAATGCCCGGGGATATGGAAGAGGCGCAGTGCTTGATTTTATAGATTACCCATTAAACAATAGATGGTGGTTAGAAGATGAATTTAAGAAAATTAGCAAACTAAAAACTGAGAAAGAAAAGCTGGATAAACTTGAGTTTATCAGAACCTATGAAAATCCGGGAGAAGGAAATTTCTATGACAATATTTCAACAAATGCCTTTGCCAAACATGTGACCTCAGAAACCGATGATGCTGTTGACTATTTATGGGAAAATAATGGTTTTAGCAGGAAAAGACTTTCAACTCAATTGTACCAGTTTACACCGGTACTAGAATACAATGGGCTTGATCCAAACACAGATTATCTAATTCGTGTTTCAGGCCGTGGCGAGGCATTCTTAAGAGCAAATGGTGAACAGTTAATACCTACTAAATATGAAAAAGGATACGAACAGTTTAAAGAATTCCCTTTACCAAAGAATTTAATTAAAGATGGTAAGCTAAAAATAACATTCGACAAACCCGATGAGGAACACCTGAACTGGAGACATAAATCCAGGGTAACTGATATATGGATTCTAAAGCAATAGCAATCAAGAATAAAAATGGATAATGGAAAGCGACTGTCATTATTTCCTTATCACTAAACTCAGGTTCATTGTTATTGCTAAATCGGTCACAACAATATTTTAAATCTTCATCATATCTTTTACAGATATATAAATAAATTTCCATTAACTTTATAGCTTTAGTCTGGGAATCATACCTTAAATGTTTTGTTAATATCTCATCTAAGATAATGATCACCAGGCTTTTAAGTAAAATTTTTGAAACTGTTATTTTATTGATAATCAGGGATTTATATCAACACTTATTTGTTGATATTCAACCCTTGATTCGCATTATTAACTGGCTAATAACATTAATGCCTTGTGCGATTGTATTTCTTAACAGCCAAAGACCATGATTATAAAATATTTAGATTTCAATCGCAAAAAAGGTTAACATTAATTATTAGGATGATCCCATATTGTTCAAAGCCTACTGGAAAACAATTAGTAATATGAGCTCCATTAAAAGCCATATTGGGTACAGATTAAAAGCAGGGGACATAAAAGCTTTAGAAATGCTTTATAATGAGCATTATAAACCCTTATGCCACTTTGCCCAAAGATTTGTTTTTAATTTGGATACTTCAAGAGAGATTGTTCAGGATGTGTTTGTCTGTATCTGGGAAAAAAGAGCCTCCCTCCCATCTGAAGTATCCTTAAAGAACTATTTATATACCTCCGTTCGCAATAAATCTATAGATTATCTGAAACATTTGAAAGTTGAAAATGAGTATAAGAAGAAGAGGATTAAGGAAGTTCTGTTATATGAAAATAACTCAGTTAATACATTTGATCATCCTTTGGACGGATTAATTACTAAAGAATTGGAAGTTGCTATAAAAGATGCCATTGAAAGCCTACCTGATAAATGCAGGGAGATATTCGAACTAAGCAGGTTTAAGGGCTTTAAGTACCGTGAAATTGCAAAAGAATTGAATATCTCCATAAAAACTGTTGAAACACAAATGTCCCGGGCCATTGAGTCATTAAGGAAAAAATTATCCAATTATATTCTGTCCTCATAAAAATAACCGTTTTGAAAATCACAACCCCTGATTTTAATGGGCTATTACCTTAAATTATAGTATTTCAAATAAAAAAACAAAAACCTTGTAAGGGTAAAGAGATAGTTAATCGTTTATATATAATAAGAAGAGAAATGCAATCTGAAAAAATGGTAAATAAAGAACTAATCATCAAACTTTTAACTGGTGAAACCTCTAAGACAGAAAGCCTTTTAATAGATCAATGGCTTAATGAAAATGAAGAAAATAAAAAATATTTTGATGAAATAGAATTTATATGGAATGCCTCTGGAGTTACCCGGAAAGTTACTGAAAATGAAAAAAGAAATGATTGGGGCATCATATTGGGTGAAATTGGAGAAAAACCTGAAAATCAATCTTCAAAAGCATTGGAACAAAAGACAGGAACCAATATTTTTCTCAGGGATAAAACCAAAAAAGGCCTTCAAGGTATCCTTAGAATTGCTGCGATATTTATTCTTGCCTTTGGCTTTTCTTATACAATCTTTTATTTTACTCATATTCCTCTGCATAATAACCCTTTAGCATGCAACAAGGTTATAACCCATAAAGGACAAAAGTCGCAGATAATCCTTTCTGATGGCACAAAAATAATTCTGAATTCAAATAGTACATTGAAATATCCATCAGTTTTTAATGAAAAGAAACGCGAAGTCATTTTAGTAGGAGAAGCATATTTTGAAGTGCAAAAGCAAAACAACAATGTTCCCTTCATTGTTAAAACCTCAGAAATTGATATTGAGGTTACAGGAACCTCTTTTAATGTAATGGCCTATGCGGATGAGGACATAATTGAAACAACACTGGTGGAAGGTTCTATTACCTTATTTAGAAGTTGCGATAAATTACCACCGATGCAACCTATACAATTAAAACCAAATCAAAAAGCCACACTGGTTAAAAAAGGTTCACAAATTAGTTTATCCAAAATTAACATTGAGAAACCTACGCTTGCTTTGAGTACCGAAACAATACGAAACAAAGCATCTAATAAAAAAGAGCAAATTATTATTTTACAAAAAGTGGACATTAAACCGCATACAGCCTGGAAAGATGATCAATTAATCTTCAAAAGTGAATCACTGGATAATATTTGCTATAAGCTTGAGAGATGGTTTGATGTGGAAATACAAATAACTGATGATAAATTAAAAAAAGCTTGTTATACCGGAAAGTTTACCCACAAGGAGTCTCTTAACCAGGTTTTGGAAATTATTGGATTGACTACACCAATTCAATATATTTTTAATAAAAACCTCATTATTATAGATAGGGCCATTGACTGATATTGTAGAATTTTGAATTTAAGTGAGATAGAGCCATTTAGCTTGATACTGGATAATTCTAAGGAATATATTTAGAATAAAATGTTCATATGAAGTTTAATTTAATTTAAAGGTTTAGGTTAATAACTAGGGTTGAATATTCTAAATAATTTCAATCACTCAAGCTAAATGGTTTTTTGATGAATATGTAACTATAACATAGTCAGTTTCACTAAAAAATTCTAAAGTGTAACATTAAACCCGGTTATAAACTACTAAAATGAAATGCCTATGAAATAACCCATTTAAAATAACCTAAAAAACCGGAAAATGCTGTGAACATTTTCCGGCAAAGGTAATTAGTTAAACAGCTAATGCCTTAAAAAACCACAAGAACATCAGAATTTAATTTTAACTAAAAACATGCAAATTTATGAAAAATTTACTTAATATAAGTTTGTTTTCTTTTATTAATGATAATGAGAACATACTTAAAATCATAAAAGTTATGAAACTTACAATCTTCATCTTTTTGACAGGTTTACTAAGTGTTGCGGCAAGGGGATATTCTCAAAATACACAATTGAATATTTCCCTTCAGGATGCCACCATACTAGAACTAATTGCAGAAATTGAAGACCAAAGTGAGTTTAACTTCTTTTACAAGGATGACCAGCTGAATGAGAAAATAAATATCAATATTGAAGCAGATAATATATTAATCTCTGATGTCCTGAATAATGTGTTTGAAGGTACCAATATTACATATTCAGTTGTTGACAAGGTAATTGTTATCAGGGCAAAAAAGAATACTCAAGACCGGGAAATTACCGGGACAGTAACCTCAGAAACAGGAGAAAGCTTACCTGGTGTTACAATCAGTATAAAAGGTTCTAATACAGGCACAATAACAGGACTTGATGGAAAATTTACTATTGATGTACCTGACGCCAACTCTATCCTTGTATTTTCTTATGTTGGAATGATTGCTCAGGAGATTACTACTGGAAATCAATCTGTTATAAATGTTACTTTAGTTTCAGCATCCATTGGAATGGAGGAAGTTATTGTTACAGCCCTGGGAATATCCAGAGAAAAAATGTCTCTGGGATATTCAATAGAAAAAGTTGAAGGTGATGAAATAAACAATACACCTCAGGAGAATGTCCTGAATGGACTTTCCGGGAAGGTTGCCGGAGTTACAATATCGCAGATGGATGGATTAGTTGGTTCCTCAGTAAGCATGATCATCAGGGGTGCAACCTCTCTAAACAGCGATAACCAACCTCTATTTGTGATTAATGGAGTACCAGTAACCAACAGTTTAAATAACTTCTATATGGGTGCCGATTTGGGAAACCCCATATCTGATTTAAATCCAAACGATATTGAAAATGTTTCCGTCCTTAAAGGACCCAGTGCTGCCGCCCTTTATGGTTCAAGAGCTGGAAATGGAGTTGTCCTTATTACAACAAAATCAGGAATGAGTGCAAATAAAGGCATTGGTGTAAATTTTAATTCAGCTGTAACTTTCGATGTTCCTTATAAATATATTGAATATCAAACTAAGTTTGGCCCGGGGAAAGCTGGAGTTCATGTTTTTGAAGAGTCCGAAAATGAAAATTGGGGTTCCCGTCTGGATGCAGGAGAAATGTGGGTGCAATGGAATACAAACGGCGATCCGGCACCCCTGGTATCGTATGACAACAGGCTAACGGATTACTATCAAACAGGTACTACTTTTACAAACAACATATCTGTATCCGGTAACAACAAGGACGGTGTTTTTAGATTATCAGTTGGTGATATGAGGAATAAGGGTATTGTACCTAACACCGATCTTAAAAGAAATACAATTGATCTTAGTGGGTCATATAACCTCGCACCTAATCTTAAAGTAGAAGGAAGTATTGGGATAGTTGAATCTGGTTCTGACAATCGACCCGTTATTGATGGGGGAAGGAATACTCCAGTAAGAAGTGTTTATGAAATGTCAGCCCATGTGAATATACATGACCTGAAAGATTACTGGATACCAGGGATGGAAAATATTCAACAACTAAAATATAAACATAAGCAAAACAACCCATGGTTTCTTGCCCATGAAAATACCATATCATTTGTGAGGGACAGGATGGTAAGTAAAATACAATTCGATTGGGAAATCATCGACGGCTTGACACTTACAGGGCGTTATACAAGAGATAGCTATTCTGAAGGCAGAGAGGCAAAAAAAGCTTTTAGCACCTATGGACAATGGGAAGGAGGATACAATACTGAATCAATATACAGAAAGGAAGCAAATATTGATATGATACTTTCATACAATAAAACTTTTAATGAGGTGTGGGATGTTAATGCTTTAGCCGGTTTTAATAATATGTATCAGTATGGTAAACTTATGAGGAATGAAGCCAAATCAATGGTTGTGCCTAATGTATATAGTATGTCAAATGCTGTACCGGGAACCGTTTTGTACAATAGTTCATGGTATGAAAAAAGGATTTATGGTATATACGGAATGGCTTCAATTGGTTTCAAACGTATGATATTCCTTGATCTGACTGCAAGAAACGATTGGTCAAGTACATTACCAAAGGAAAACCATTCATACTTCTATCCTTCAGCATCTTTAGGAATAATTATTTCGAAAATGCTTTCCTTACCTAACTGGCTTACTTTTATGAAACTTAGAGGCGGTGTGGCACAGGTAGGCCATGATGTAGGTCCCTACCAGCTAAATCAATATTATTCTACTGCACAAGACTGGGGTAATTCAAAACAAATGTATATGGGTGGAACCCTTAAAAACACCAACCTTAAACCTGAGATTGCTACTTCAAAAGAGATTGGTATTGACCTTAAGTTTTTTAATAACAGGCTTGGTCTGGAAGCAACGTATTATGCCGTTAATAATAAAAACCAGGTGTTGAATATCGGATTACCAATTGAATCAGGTGCAAGTAGTAAACAAATCAATGCCGGGCTCATTACAAATAAGGGATGGGAATTTGCGTTTCAAACTACCCCTGTAATTGCAGGAGACTTCAGGTGGGATATGAATATCAACATAACCAGGAGCAGGACAACAATTGAGGAACTTGCAGAAGGTATAAGCTATTTCAACTTTGGAGGGGAAGGCACTGCTATTCTCAGAACTTATGTAGGAGAAACCATAGGCGATATATATCAGAAACCTTTGCTTACCGTTACGGATGAAAGTTCACCTTATTATGGTTATCCAATCATATCCAGCGGCGGGATTATTCAAAAAGACAATGATCCTGATCATCTTGAAAAGATCGGTAATTTTAATCATGATTTTATCATGGGTATTCAACCGGTATTTTCTTACAAATCATTTTCACTTTACGCAAATATCGACTGGCGGCAAGGAGGAGAGTTCTATTCCAGAACAATGGTATTTTTAAGGAATAATGGTCAATTGGAAAATACATTTTCAGGAACCCCTTATGATCAGGGCAGAAGTATTGAAGATCAGATAAAGGAAAATCCTGATGCATTTCTTGGATACTGGGTAGGTGGAAGAACCGAAGATCTGGGAGGTTTTTCATGGGGAAACCCTAGTCTTGGAAGAGAAAACGATGCATGTTTTCACCCGGGAGTCAGGGAAGAAACAGATGGTGAGGGCAACAAGATATATGTTGAAAACCTTGGAGGCCCAGGGACTGTATGGTTAACCCCGTTTACCGCAAATAAAAAAATAGTCAGGACATTAGCAGATAAAAACCTTTACAGTGCTACTTATGTGAAAATAAGGGAATTGGCTTTTACCTATAACCTTCCCAGAACATTTACTCAAAAACTCAACATGCAAAATGTATCCATTTCCCTGATTGCTAAGAATATTTTTGAATGGACTGCAGCAGGTGTTGATTTTGATCCTGAGAGGGCATTTAAAGGAGGATCTCGTTGGCTTCAGGGGGTTGAATATTATAATGCCCTGCCCTGGATAGCCTCTTATGGATTTAAACTTAATGTTGAATTTTAAATATACGAAGAAATGAAAAATTTATATATAATCCTTTTAATGTTAGTTATATGGATTCTACTCCCATTATCATCCTGCAACAAGATTGATGATATGAACATAAATCCGAATAGTCCAGAAGAAGTTTCTTCTAACTATATTCTTACATATGTATTAACAGAAACCTCTAAATTTTATAATGGACTCGGGAGAGAAGCAGAAAATATCTCCGGTGCAATGCAATATACCCAAAGAGGTACGGATTTTAATGCATTAAGAGTAAATAGTTATGATTGGCCTACAGGGAGCTGGAGCTATTATTATCATATACTTAGAAACAATGAAATAATTTATGAGAAGGCCTTAAAAGACGAACATCCTTTTTTCGAAGGAGTATCGCTTATTATGAAATCTTTTATTTTTGGATTAACTACAGACTTGTATGGCGATTGTCCTTACTCGGAGAGTTTAAGTGCTAATGATGAGCTATATTTTCCAAAATATGACGAGCAAAAAGATATCTACAAAGGAATACTTGAAGATCTCAGAACTGCCAGTGGATTGCTGGCCAATGTGGATGTTACGGTTACACCAATAAGTGCATCGGCAGATGTAATTTATCAGGGAGATCCGGACAAATGGAGACGGTTTGCAAATTCGCTGAGATTGAGGTACTGTATGCGACTGTATAATAAGAGTTCCGATATGGAGGCGATAGGCATGAATATCTTTAACGAATTTAATGATGCAAGCAATTATGTCTTTACCAGCAATGATGATAATGCCATAATGGAATTTTTAGGCATAACCGCAAATGATGCAGCTCCCGGAGGGCCTTTACGGACAGCAAATCCGGGATTTGGGGATAAGCCCTGCAAAACGATTGTTGATAAACTAAAATCAATCAATGATCCCAGATTGGATCGTTGGATGCAGCCTGTTCTGCGTAAATGGGATGATGGTGTGGCAGTGGAAACTGATTATACTATTACCAACATTTACGGGGAATCACAGTTAGTAACTTATGTGCCTCCTACTCAAAGTACTGACACATCTCTTTATGTCGGCTTACCTCCTGGGTTGGCAGGTAGTATAGCATTGGATTACAATAAAGGAGATGATCCCAATGAATATGACTCTGAAAAGAATCCATATATATCTTACATTCATGACAGATACAGGGAAGATGTAAACGAATATGTAGAAGTAAGATTATTGACCCTAAGTGAAGTGGATTTTATTTTGGCCGAAGCTGCATTTTTGGGTGGGTTTAATGTTACAGGAAGTGCTGAAGAGCATTACCGGAATGGAATACAAGCTTCTTTTGATGACTATGGAGTTGAAAATGCTACCGGTGGGTTTGATTTTGATGCTTATTATAATAATCCGGATGTAGATTTAACCAGCGCTCCGGATCAATTGGAAAGGATAATGGATCAGAAATGGATATCGCTTTGGATGGGCATTGAATCATGGTTTGACTGGAGAAGGACCGGGTTTCCTGATTTACAAACAGGTCCTGTTACCATGTATGGCGACAAGCTTCCGTTACGCTTCTTTTATCCATCTCCAAACCAGGATCCAAAGTACCTGGTAAATTATAATGCTGCTGTTGACAGGCTTGAGGCCACACCGAATGTACCCACAGGTCAAAGCAAAGATCACTCATATTCAAAAATGTGGTTACTGCAAGGGACAGGTAAGCCTTGGTAGTATTTACTTTTATTCAATAATTGATTTGGCATTTATTGATTGAATAAGTATTTGTAAATCAAAAAAACAGGAGGTTTCATGTCTGGAGTCTCCTGTTTTTTTTGCCTTGTCATTTTTATTGTCAATATGTAATAAAACATTATTTTTAAGATACTTATTTAATACGAAAGTTTCATTTTTACAAAAACCCAATGCGCAATATGAAAGCACGAGAATATGTAGCATTTTTTATGATGGTATTATTATTCAGTATGCCTGTCTATGCTCAGAGATCGTTTGATAAAATTACGATCAGTATCAGTCAGTCATCTGATAATGTAGAAGTAAAAGTTGCTGAATTGTTAAAAGAACGTTTGATGGAAATGGGCCAGCCGGAAATAAGGTTGGAGCGTGGAGTGGTGGCTGTTTCGGATAATGAACTATTGATCTTATTGGGAAGACCGGATCATAATAATATTATATCAGAGCAATTTGAAAAATTCCGGATTCCAAAACTTACTGAATTGGCTCCGGGGCCTGAAGGATTCTTATTGAGATGGATAGGGAATAATCTATTAATGGCTGCCAGTATTGATGATCGCGGATGTCTCTATGCAGTTGGCGAAATATTGCGCCAGGTACAGTTTGATAAAGCATCAATTGTATTTCCCGAAAAACTGAATATTCGTACTGCACCTGCTTTTGAAATACGCGGAACTCAATATGGCCAAAGTCATGTGGCAAAGAAGTTATCACATGTTCGTAATTGGACAGATGAAGAAACCCAAAGGGTTATACTTGATTATGCTTTGGCAGGGGCAAATATTTTCCCTACCAGGTCCGGCCCAATATTTGATTTCATTAAATCTTATGGTTTAATGACCAAAGGAGGTTTTGGTGCCAATACGGCAGGTAAAGCGGTACCAAAAGAATGGATAGCTTCAGAATCAATAGGAAGAACCGGCTATGTTTGTTTATCAGTTCCCGAAGCCAGAAAGTACATGTTGAAAAAATGTGATCAATATTTTAAGGACAGTCCATCATACGATGTTATAAGTTTTCACGGAGGTGATGGTGGGGGATGTGAATGTGATAAATGTGATCCTTATGGATTGATATTTATTAAATTGGTAGAGGAAATGGCCGGGATTATTCATAATTACCATCCTGATACACGCATCCTTTTTACAAATCAGAAATTCGACAACGATGATGACAATGCCATCTTTGAATATTTACGTCAAAAACCGCGAAAATGGTTATGGAGCTGGGGTTACGGGCCTGGGTCTGATGCCACCTCATGGCAGCCCGGCCACAGACAAACCCATCGTATGGACCTGTTTAGATATCCGGGATATGGGCCATATGGATTATATCCTAAGGAGATCCTTCATCAATTGCCACCATGGCATTCATTAGTTTACTATAATGAGATCACCCATTGGAAATACGCCCAACATGCCTATATACAGATGTATCCCCGGGCGGACAGGAATGGGGATTTGCCTCCACACTGGAGTCATGAAATATATGAAAGACAGCCTGATCAGTTTTTGACAATGGTATATAACAGGCTCACTTTCTATGCCTGGCCAAGGTTCTATCATCGTGTTTTTAATGATGTGATGCCATATAGTATTGGAGACATTCCTCATTCCAGCGGTCATCATGACCATTTCAATCAATGGATGTGGCAACGGCTGTTGTGGTCACCACGCATGTCGGTTGAGGAGGTGGTGAACGAGTATTGCATTACTTGGTTTGGCCATGATGCAGCTCCATATATGGCAAAGGCAATTTTTCAATTAGAAGAAAATATAGAAGAAATACCCGATAAGCCACTACCGGAAAAGGAAGGTATATTGACATATTACAATTTAGTGAAGAAAGCCGGGAAAGTAATGCCTGGGGAAATGAGGATGGACAACTGGTTGTGGTGTATGTATATGCAAAAAGGCGCTCTTGACAGGCATATCCAGTTGTCGGTGGAACAACAAATTCAACTACAGAAAGATGTGGAAGCCATTGTGTCACTGGCTTTGAGGAACGGGATGAAGAAAGAGAATATTAAACAAGCTATAACATTGATGGATAACCAAAACAATGAAAGTGCTGAGATGAAGAGCTTGCGTACTGAAGCCGGTAAGCTTGGGGATGAAAGCAATACGATATTTGGTGTTAGAAGTGATGGATATTTTAACCTGGATCATGATTTTGTTGGGTTAGGGTGGATGAAACGCCAACTCAACAGGGCACTCGAAGCCCCGAAAAGCAAAAGGGCCGAAATTCTTTCCATGATCACTGATTATGAAAATCCAGGTGAAGGGGGCAAATATGACAACCTGGGCACGGCCAACATAGCACCAAATGTGTTTTTTGGCTATCCCTATGACCATGGGCAACCTTATGTTTCAAAAATGCTTTCGGAGGACAACCGTGCATCTCAACGATCCATGCATTTCACCCAGGATGAAGGTCAGGGCGTTACTTTACAATACAAGGATCTCGATCCTGATGCTAAGTATAAAATACGTTTTACACTTGTCAGGCCATGGTATCAGGACCGCTATGCTATGCGAATGAATCAAAAATCAGAATCTATTTATGCGGATGACATCCTTATTGCTGATAATGTAGAGTTACCATTGCAGATGAGTGATTTTTTTACTTTTGAAATCCCTAAGAAGGCAACTCAAGACGGAGAGTTAAAAATCCGGTTTGAAAAGGCTCCGGATGTGGCTAATGGCGACCGTGTAAGCGTAGAACAATGGAGAAACTCGGGAGGATGGGGAACCATTGTTTCAGAAGTGTGGTTGATCAAGGAGTGAAACCATTGGCCATACCCGTACCATAATAAGATTTAAGGCATAGTTGAACCCTGAAAAAGTTATCCTCTATTATACTAAAAACTTTCCAACGAAGTATAAAGAAACTTGATTTTTGTGCATGCCAATGATTGAATTCAATTCTGCCTGAGTTTCCCTGAACTGCCTAAACCAGAGTTTGATCAAAATTCGGTAATTTGGCAATTCTTAGTATTTTTTTGTGGGCAAATAATAATGTATATTAATCAAGATTAATGTAGTAATTCAATGCTCAAAACCGTAATTTTACTAATTAATAAATACAATTATTATGAAAAA
>Ga0164313_10002307_pt1 | contig 17119 bp, 10 predicted proteins | sample GuaBasSedimGuay4_FD_113735 | JGI IMG/M metagenome (GOLD analysis project Ga0164313, IMG submission 113735) | Subseafloor sediment microbial communities from Guaymas Basin, Gulf of California, Mexico - Guay4, Core 4569-4, 0-3 cm | ecosystem: Environmental > Aquatic > Marine > Hydrothermal vents...
AAATTTCATCATCATCAGGGAGTGCATGTTCATCATGGATGCCAAGCTTGCGAGCTGCTTTCTTTTTTGCAACTTGAATCGTATCAACCCCTTCTTCACTCATCAGACGGGCAGCTTCTACTGCAATTTTCTGCCGAAGTTTATTCTTTCCGGGTGCAGTTCTTCCAGGGTGATTAGAAGAGTTCTTCATTTGCCTCTTCATTGCCTGTCTCGGAAACAGTCGTTGAACCTGAATCTATATTATTGGAACGTTGTGGCTCAGTACCTTCAATAAAAAATTCATATTGTGTCTTGGGGGAGTGGCTGGCAGCAAGCAGTCCTGTTTCAGAATCAATTTTTACGGTAACAATGTTTTCCGGAGTTATCAGGGCTTGCTCGGCCATATCTTTGGTCGCAACTTTCATAAATTTCATCCACATAGGCAGGGATGCAGTGCCTCCAAACTCCAGTCGGCCTAATGAGCGAGGTGTATCAAATCCGACCCAGGCAGTTGCCATTACCTGGCGATTAAACCCGGAGAACCAGGCATCAAGCTGATCATTGGTGGTGCCGGTTTTTCCTGCTAAATCTTTGCGCCCAAGTTTAAGGGCCTTTCTCCCGGTGCCATATTTTATAACATCACGCAGAATCGTGGTCATTAAAAAAACATTATCTTCTGCAACAACACGAGGGGCATGTTGGCTTTTATCTTCAGGACAAGTTTCCACCGGATAGTCTTTACTGCAAACACTGCTGGGTTGTTGAGCAAAAATAACTTCATGATGAGGGTTCTCAATACGATCAATAAACCAGGGTTTCACATCATATCCACCGTTGGCTAAAATAGCATAAGCTCTGGCAATTTGAATAGGGGTCAGGGTTGCACTGCCAAGTGCCAGAGAAAGATTTTTGGGTAGTTCACTCTCCATAAAACCAAAACGCTGCACATAATCAATGGCATAATTGACACCAATATCACGCAATATGCGAATAGAAACTAAATTTCTGGATTTTATTAAACCCTTTCGTAATCGGGTTGGACCAAAAAATTTACCACTATAATTATCCGGCCGCCAAAATCCTTCCAGATAACTATCTTTGAAAACAACAGGGGCATCATTGATGAGCGTTGCTGTGGTGTATCCTTTATTTAGTGCTGCTGAATAAATAAAGGGTTTGAAGTTTGATCCGGGTTGGCGCTTTGCCTGCATCACTCGATTAAATTTACTGTGGTAGTAGTCAAAACCACCGGCCAGTGCGTTAATCGCACCGTTTTGAGGATTAAGTGAAACCAATGCTGCCGATGCTTCTGGAATTTGTGCCAGAGCATATTCAGTATTTTCGAACTGTTCTACATAAATGACATCGCCAATATTGAGTACATCTTCAACTTTTTTCAGCTTGGGACCCATACGACGATCATTAATATATTTTCTTGCCCACTTAATGTGTTTCCAGTTCAAAGAAGGGGTGCTGCCGTCTTTTAGCAGCAGCTGAACTTGCTGATGTACTTCTTTTTTGCTGCTTTTTTTGTTACTTTTTTTAGAGTCAGCCTGTGTCTGCTCTGTAATCGCAGTCACCAGCGCTGGTTTCAGATGACCAACAGGTTTGAAATCTGTCAGTAACTCGACCTGTTCTAAAATGGGTGTCTCAGGTGCTATATCATAATGTCCCAGAGTGCCTTTATAGCCATGTCGGTGTTCATAACTCATCAAAGCAGAACGCAGTGCTTTATTGGCTGCATGCTGCATTTTTTCAGAAATACTCGTATAGACATTGTAGCCTGTGGTATAAGTAGCCTTACCATATTTTGCTACCATTTGTGCACGCACCATTTCTGCGACATAGGGTGCTTCAACTTCAATATTGGCAGTATGGATCTCGGCATTATCGATGGTCTTAATGGCTATTTCATATTGATCCTGAGAAATGTAGTTCAATTGATTCATCCGGGACAGAACGTAATTTCTGCGAATGGTCGCACGTTTAGAGTTAGTGACTGGATTATATTTTGACGGTGCTTTAGGTAGGCCTGCGAGCATTGCATATTGTTCAAGTGACAGGCTGTCAAGGGATTTTCCATAATAAACTTTAGCTGCAGCCGCTACCCCGTATGAGCGGTGACCAAGGTAAATTTTATTCATGTAGAGTGCCATGATTTTCTCTTTTGACAACTCTTTTTCAATTTTTAGAGATAAAAATATTTCATTAATTTTACGTATATAGGTTTTATCTTTGGTGAGAAAGAAGTTTCTGGCAACCTGCATGGTAATTGTGCTGCCGCCCTGGCCTTTTGTGCCAGTCTTAATTAAGTGTACAACCGCTCTTAAGATGCCTTTGTAATCAACACCCGGATGAGAAAAGAAGCTTTCATCTTCAGCCGAAATGATAGCCTGAATCAATGTCTCAGGAATTTCCCGATATTCAATTGGTTCACGTTTCTTTTCCCCAAACTCGGCCAGTAACTTATTATCAGCAGAGTATACTCTCAGAGGAACTTGCAGTTGGACATCTTTTAATACATCAATCTCAGGTAATTTTGGTTCAAGATAGAAATAAGCGGATGTGATCGTGATCACAGAAATAACTGCGATTGTAAGAAAAAGTGTGAGGAGAGTCAGAAAAAGTTGATATAGACGACGCATAATAGCTCAAGTTGGTGTTTAATATAATCATGTAATGCGCTTAATTATAGAGCTTTTTTCATAATATCACACTCATTTTGAAAAAATATTTCACTGCTGACTTGATTGTGATATTTAATGTACTATCATATAAACACCTTCTAACTAATTGAAGAAAAAACAAAAAGCTGTTTTTGTTAAATTAAGGCATGTGCAATGTTATTAGAAAGTGTAATCATTGCACACCGTTACTCAGTCATGAAAACAGACTAAATTTTGAGCAATAAAGAAAAAATGTGTTTTTTTGTAATTTAATTGTTTTTCAACTTTGTTTATTCAGCATTTATAGTCTAGATTTAGAAGTGAATGTTTGATTGTCGTTAAATAAATTGCTATTTTTACGGGAAACTTGCAAAATCAATCTAATGTATTATGATTGTCTTGTAAGTCATTGAAAGAACTTGCTACTTTTTCTTTTTAATGTAATTGCCTGTGATGAATAGTTTCTAAATGGTAATACTCTAATAATAAAGGATTTGGTTTTGGCTTTTGCACAATTATTCGGAAATAAAGCACAAAATTTGCTGGGTGTTGACATTAGCTCATCCGCTGTCAAATTGCTGGAATTATCCAAAAGCGGTAGTAAATACAGAGTTGAAGCTTATACAGTTGAACCTTTGCCGCCCAATTCAGTTGCTGAAAAAAACATTACAGATGTTGATGCAGTGGGTGAAGCGATAAAAAAAGCGGTTAAACGCTCGACCACCCGGCAAAAAAATGTGGCAATGGCAGTTGCAGGTTCTTCTGTTATTACCAAGATTGTTCAGATGCCGGCAGACTTATCTGAAGATGAACTGGAAAGTCAGATTATGGTTGAGGCTGATCAATACATTCCTTACTCACTTGATGAGGTCAATCTTGATTTTGAAGTTCAGGGGCCAAGTGAAACATCACCGGAACAAATGGATGTACTACTCGCTGCTTCACGTAGTGAGAATGTCGATGTTCGAGTGGCAGCGGCAGATATAGGTGGACTGAACCCTAAAGTTGTGGATGTTGAAGCCTATGCTATGGAGAATGCATTTTCATTGATTGCACCACAGTTGCCCAATGGTGCTGAAGACATGACGGTTGCAGTTTTTGATGTTGGTGCAACCATGACGACACTCAGTGTTCTGCATGATCTGAGAACTATTTATACTCGCGAGGCTGTTTTTGGCGGTAAACAGTTGACTGAAGAAATTCAGCGCCGCTATGGTTTGTCTTATGAAGAAGCCGGTATGGCAAAGAAGCAGGGTGGCTTACCTGATACCTACACCCCGGAAGTATTAGAGCCGTTTAAAGAGGCGATGACACAACAGATCAGCCGTTCTTTACAATTTTTCTTTTCCTCCAGTCAGTTTAGCTCTGTTGACCATATTGTTTTAGCCGGCGGCAGCGCATCAATCCCAGATATTGACCAAATGATTGAAGAACGTTTGAGTATCAGTACCTCTATAGCAAATCCATTTGCGAACATGACATTATCGTCCAAAATCAAGGCTCAGGTGCTGAGTAACGATGCCCCTGCATTAATGATTGCCTGTGGACTTGCATTAAGGAGTTTCGATTAAATGGCTAGAATTAATTTACTCAACTGGCGTGAAGAACGACGCAAACAGATAGAGCAGCAGTTTTATGGCATGCTGGCTGCAGCCGCAATTATTGGTGTTGCTGTTGTTTTTGCAGTGCAATTGCAACTGGGTGCCATGATAGATCACCAGAATGCCCGCAATGGTTATTTGAAAAGTGAAATTAAAAAAGTTGAAAAAGCCATTGCAGAAATCAGAACAATGGAAAAGGAAAAGGCAGATTTGCTGGCACGGATGTATGTTATTCAGGAATTACAGGGTAACCGCTCCGATAGTGTGCATATGCTGGATGAATTAGTTAAAGTTTTGCCAGAGGGCGTTCATTTAACAAAATTTAATCAGAAGAAAAAATCACTGACTTTTGATGGTATTGCTCAATCAAATGCCCGGGTTTCTGCTTATATGCGCAATATTGAACGTGCAGAATGGTTAAAGGCCCCGAATTTGAAAGTGATTGAAAGTAAAAAGAAAGGCGGCGAAGATGGCTATAGCCAGTTTACTCTTACATCACAACAAGCCAATCCCGATGAAAAGAAGAAAAAAGATACAAAGGGTAAGGGGTAAGCGCTATGAATTTAAATGAACTGGATTTTGAAAACATTGGCAGCTGGCCTCTCGGGGCAAGACTGGCTGCAGCGTTTATTATTTTTGCTGCCGTTTTGGGTGGTGGTTTTTATTACTTTACCCAGGATAAAATTGCTGAGCTTGAAAAAGTTGAAAGCAAAGAAGCACCGCTTAAAACAGAGTTTAAGACTAAGCAGGGAAAAGCGGCTAATCTTGAAGCATATAAGCTGCAAATGGTTGAAATGAAAAAACGCTTTGGTTCCATGCTGAGGCAATTGCCGCAGAAAACTGAGGTGGCTGATTTACTGGTAGAAATATCTCAAACCGGTTTGAGTAATAGTCTGGAATTCAGTTTATTTAAACCCTCCGAAGAAATTCGTAAAGAATTTTATGCAGAATTACCTGTTAACATTAAGGTCACCGGAACCTATCACGACTTTGGTGGCTTCGCCACAGGCATCGCGGCACTACCTCGAATTGTTACTATTCATAATGTCAACATGGCTCCCGAGAAAGGAAAAGCAAACAAAGAGAAGCCGGCTGATATTGATGAAGATGAGAAGTTGATGATTACTTTGGTTGCTAAAACTTACCGTTATCTTGATCAGGATGAAATTCCTGAGAAAAAGAAAGGCAACAGACGTAAACGTTAAATATCTTAAACATTATTGTGTGATGAGCGACTTTCAATTTAGCTCATAGCATCTGGTATCTTTAACGGCTTTATGACGTTCATGAAGAATTGAGATTTATTTAAATGAAAAGAACAATACTTATAATAGCATCATTATTGACACTCTCTGGTTGTGTTAACAATGATATGACTGACTTACAGGCCTATGTTCAGACAACTAAGGCAAACCATAAGGGAAAAGTTGAACCTCTTCCAGAATTTAAGACCCATCCCCCGTATGCCTATGACGCTCAGGAAATCAGAGATCCGTTTAAGCCTGTAGTGGATATTGAGGTTTTCAGTGGGCCTTATCGTGGTCCCAGACCCGATGAAAACCGCCCTAGAGAACCACTGGAAGAATATTCATTGGATAGTCTGAGAATGGTTGGTACTCTGGCTCAAAAAGAATCTGAGTGGATATTGGTTAAAGATCCTGACGGCTTGTTACATCGGGTCTCAATTGGCCATTATATGGGAAAAAATTACGGCAAAGTCATCTCTATCAGTGAAGAAGAAGTTTTATTGCTTGAACTTGTTTCTGACAGGAAAGGTGGTTGGGAAGAGCGTGATGCATCAATTGCTTTAAGTGAATAAGTTTAAGTGTGACAACCCTATTTTAGGTGATAAGTTAGGTTTTTAAAAAATAATAATATCGTTTTTATATAAGTAATCCGGGAAATATTAGAGAGAATATTATGAACAGTAAAATAATTTTTAAACAGTTTTTATTGGCTGTTTTATGGGGAATATCCATAAGCATTGTGGGTGCTGTGCACGCCAGTAATATGCTTGAAGATATCTCCTTTTCTTCAATTCCTGGAGATAAAGTACAGGTTGTTCTGCAATTTAGTGAGTTTGCTCCGGAACCGGGCTCTTTTACCATAAACTCTCCCGCTAGAATTGCACTGGACTTTCCTGATACAGGTGTCGCACTTGAACGAAAACGTCAGACGATTGGTATTGGCCTGGCTCGAAGCATTACAGCTGTTGCCGCAGGCGGGCGTACTCGGGTTGTTTTGAATATGGTGGCTTTGACCAGGTATTCTACAGAGATTAGCGGCAATAAAGTCATTATTGTTCTTGATGAAGCCAATGTTTCGCGCTCTACGGCATCATTAGGTCGAAATACCATCAAAGATATTGACTTTCGTCTGGGTGATGAAGGCGAAGGCAATATTATTATTACCTTCACAGAACAACCTAAGAATATTAATCTAAAACAGGAATTTGAAAAACTGATTGTGGATATTAATAATGTCAGTTTACCGGGTAATTTGGAACGACGCCTTGATGTGAATGACTTTAATACCCCCGTGTCTTTTATTGATACCACAGCGACAGGCAAAAATATTAAGATGCTGGTTGATACTAAAGGTGAGTTTGAGCACCTTGGTTATCAGGCAGGAAAAACCTTTACTATCGAAGTGAAAGGCTTGACCAAGGCACAGAAAGAAGCACGGGAAAAAGCTAAATTTGGTTATTCAGGTGAAAGATTGTCGCTGAATTTTCAGGATATTGAAGTACGTGCCGTGCTGCAGCTGATTGCAGATTTTACCGGCAAAAATATGGTAACCAGTGATACAGTAAGTGGTAGTATTACTCTAAGGTTAAAAAATGTACCCTGGGATCAGGCCTTGTCTATTATTTTAAAGACCAAAGGACTTGGTATGCGTGAAGAAGGCAATGTTATGCGGGTTGCACCGGCAGAAGAACTGGCAGCGATTGAAAAACAGGAATTAAAAGCTAAAAAGCAAATAGCTGATTTGTTGCCTCTGGTGACAGAAACAATTCAACTGCAGTTTGTTCCTGCTTCTGCAGTCGTTAAATTACTGGATGAAATGGGTGCCGGAGAAGCAGCAAAAAATCAGGCCAGTGATACCAGCGGCGGCAGTGATGCAGATGACGCAGAAGGCGCATCTTATATTTCTTCCAGGGCAACGATTGTTGGCGACGATAGAACCAACAAATTGATTGTGCGTGATACTGCGCGTAATATTACTCAATTAAGAGGCTTAATTGAGCAAATTGACACACCAACCAGACAGGTTCTGATTGATGCCCGTGTTGTTTCTGCTTCAGATAAGTTTTCAAGAGATGTTGGCCTGAACTGGAATTATCGCACCAAGGAAAACAATAGATATGGCGGCGATAGTCACTTAAATCCATTGAAAGGGCGTGGCTTCACAGCGACTGATGGTCAGCATAAAACTGCAGACGCAATCGTCGATTTAGGATCCTTACAGAAAAATGCCTTTGGTATTACCTTTGCTTTCTTGAATAACGGTCTGATTGATCTTGAAATTTCAGCTTCACAGGTAGAAGGTACGTCTGAGTTGATTTCCAGTCCGCGAGTAGTGACAACCAATGGTAATCCAGCTAAGATCAAGGCTGGTAGAGAAGTGCCCTATCAGACAGTGGATGATGGTGGCGCTCCCTCAATAGAATTTAAGGATGCCGTCTTGAGTCTTGAAGTGACACCATTGATTATTCCCGGCAATAAGGTCCATATGGAGTTAAAGATTAATAAGGATGAAGTAGATGAGTTAGTACCTGTTGGTATTATTGGCTCTGCTCCAAGTATTGCCACTAAAGAAATTGAGACATCAGTGCTGGTGGATAATGGTGATACGGTTGTCTTAGGTGGTATCTTTGAACATAATATTCAACAGGCTACAGACTCGGTTCCCATTCTGGGTGATATCCCTGTTATTGGCGCTGCTTTCAGAGTAGATAATAGAAGTGATGAGAAACAAGAATTAATCATCTTTATTACCCCTAAGATTATGGATGAAAATTTATCAGTTAGATAAGTTGCTGCGCTGAAGTGTATTTGCAAGAAAGGCTGTCGGGAAACCGCAGCCTTTTTTTGTATGAGGCTTGATTAAATTATAATGATTTGTCATATTACACTTCAAATTATTTTAGGCTTAAGTATTCGTTGGTTTTAGGGGCTTTAATAAATGCCAAGTCCCTTATGGAGCACATTATTAGTAATATTATTTTAATCGGCCCCATGGGAGCTGGAAAAACGACCATTGGCCGGCATGTTGCCAGACTTCTTGGCTTTGAGTTTTTTGATAGTGATCGTGAAATTGAAGAACGGACGGGTGTGGCTATTCCTCTGATTTTTGAATTAGAAGGTGAAGAAGGCTTTCGCAGGCGTGAAAAAGATGTTATTTCTGAACTGGCAAAGAAAAAAAACATTGTTCTGGCAACGGGTGGCGGTGCGGTTTTAAAAAAAGAAAATCAACAGGCTTTAAAACGTTCGGGTACAATCGTTTATCTTTGTGCCGGAATTGATGACTTACTGGAAAGAACATCAAAAGATAAAAATCGACCGTTGCTGCAGACAGATGATCCCAGAAAAAAGCTTCAGTCAATTTTGACTGAACGTGAGCCTATCTACCGGGAATTAGCTGATATAATACTGAAAACAAATAAAATGACAGTCCATACTGCAGTTAAAGAGCTGGAAGATTTAATAAGAGATAAGTGTTAATAGAAAATATGATTACATTAAATGTTGATTTAGGTGAGCGCAGTTATCCCATTTTTATTGGCCAGAAGCTATTAAATGATAAAACCCTGATAGCTCCCTATGTCAGTGGTAAGCAGGTTGTTATTGTAACCAATGAAACCATTGCGCCGCTATATCTTGATAAGATTTTAACTCTTTTTTCAGATTATCAGACTGAAACTGTTATTTTGCCTGATGGTGAAGTCTATAAAACTTATGATGGTATATTACCGATCATTGATCGCTTAATGGCAAAGAAATTTGATCGTCGGGTGACGCTGGTTGCTTTGGGTGGTGGTGTTATCGGTGATATGACAGGCTATGCCGCTGCAATCTATCGCAGAGGCGTTAACTTCATTCAGATTCCAACAACATTGCTGGCGCAGGTTGATTCCTCAGTGGGTGGCAAAACAGGGGTTAATCATCCTCTGGGTAAAAATATGATTGGCGCATTTCATCAGCCCCAATGTGTGCTGGCGGATACCACAACCCTGAACACTTTAGATGACCGACAGTTGAGTGCCGGTCTGGCTGAAGTAATAAAATATGCATTAATTAACAGCAGCCGCTTTTTTGACTGGTTAAGTAATAATATGTCTGCTTTAATTTGCCGAGAACCTGAAGTGCTGGCTTATGCCATTGAGTTTTCCTGTCAGGATAAGGCTGATATTGTTGCTGCAGATGAAAGAGAAGAAGGTCAAAGAGCTCTGCTTAATCTTGGCCATACCTTTGGTCATGCGATAGAAACAGGCCTGGGCTATGGTAATTGTCTGCATGGTGAAGCTGTTGCTATTGGCATGGTTATGGCGGCTGATCTTTCGCTTAGACACGGCTGGATTGATACGATAGTACAGCAACAAATTATTACGCTTATTAAAGCGGCAAAACTACCTGTTCAGGTACCCACTGATCAGACTATGCAAATTTCAGCGCAGAAGTTTAAAGAACTTATGGCTGGAGATAAGAAAGTTCTTGATGGTCAGTTACATCTGGTATTAATGAATGCTTTAGGGCATAGTCTAATCACATCAGAATTTGATATTGAAAAATTAAACCAGACACTGCAGGCTTTCGCCACAGAGTAACTCTTAGCCAATTTAGTATTAATAATATCCTTCGTGTAGCCAATTTATATGACTAATCTAGCAACCTATGCTGTTTCTGAAGAAAACTCCCAGGGTCGGATTTTTTTTGAATCTGCGCCCCAGTATCGTAGTCAGACTCAACGTGATCGTGATCGGGTTATTCATTCCGGTGCTTTTCGTCGTCTGGAATATAAAACTCAGGTTTTTGTAAACCATGAAGGCGACATGTTCCGAACACGCCTGACCCATTCAATTGAAGTGGCACAAATTGGGCGTTCTATCGCCCGGGTAATGTCTCTCAATGAAGATCTTGTAGAAGCTATCTGTCTGGCTCACGATCTGGGACATACTCCTTTTGGTCATGCCGGACAGGATGCACTTAATCGCTGTATGAAAAACTATGGAGGATTTGAACATAACCTTCAGTCATTAAGAGTCGTTGATCAGCTGGAAGAGCGTTACGCTGAATTTTCAGGATTAAATCTGACCTTTGAAGCACGAGAAGGAATTTTAAAGCATTGCTCAAAATCAGAAGCTGAAAAACTAGGTGATCTGGGGCTTCGTTTTTTACAAAATTTTCAGCCTTCGCTGGAAGCTCAGGTAGCTGATCTTGCCGATGCCATTGCATACAATAATCATGATCTGGATGATGGTTTGCGAGCAGGTTTGATTGAGATGGAGTCTCTTCGCGAACAGGCATTGTTTGCTATACATTTTGATGAAGTTACCAAAAGCTGGCCATCCCTTTCTCTAAGACGGATGATTTATGAAACAATTCGCCGGATGATTAATTATCAGGTTGTTGATCTGGTTGAAACTTCACAGCAAAACATACAAAAACTACAACCACAGTCGATTGCAGATATCCGTCAGTCTTCTCCTTTGATAAAATTAAGCGCAACTGGCTTTTCTCAGCATAAGGCACTAAAAATATTCCTGAGAGATACCCTGTACTGCCATTATCGGGTTCATCGTATGAGCAAGAAGGCGTCGAAAATTATTCTTTCTTTGTTCGAGGTGTTTATGGATGATATCAGAGTTCTGCCAAAGGATGTACAATACCGTATTAAATCTGCTGTATCTCAGGCTTTGTCATCATCGGAGAGAGAGAAATATCAGGCCAGAATGATTGCAGATTATATTGCTGGAATGACAGACCGCTTTGCCATCTCTGAATACGAAAAATTATTTAATCCACTGACTTTGACGTAGAATCTTTTTTTACAGGTTCTGTAATATAGGGAGTTACATGTGCCACAACAGGATAGACTGGGCTTGAGAGAAAATCCATTTAAAAATAATACCGATCAACGCTATTTTTATGCCGATCAAAACCGATCTCAAATATTAGAATCAACAGAACACCTGATTGAGTATTCAAGTAATTTTCAGGTAATAATAGGTGAACCTGGTGTTGGTAAAAGTTATTTACTGGAAACGCTGGCTAATCGAATTGATAATAACTGGCGGGTTGCCAAAGTTAACCATAGCGAACAAAATGCAGAACAATATGATACTCTTTCTCTGATTCAGGCTATTCTGAATGCCTTTGGTGCAATAGATGGTAGTTATTCTGATCTGCTGGAAGCACTGGAAACACAGCTTGCAGAGATAAATCAACTGGGCTTTAAACCCGTATTGATGGTAGATAATGCACAAGTTCTATCGATTGATTCATTGCGATTTCTAATACAATTATCACAGCAAAAGCAAAATGAAGAGCCTTATATTAATATTGTTTTATTTGCTACGGATGAAATCACTGAACTTTTGCAAAGTTCTGAACTGAGAGATTATAGAGAGTTTATCCATATAGCAACACTGAGTCTTTTTGACAAAGAAGGTGTGTCGGGTTATTTAAGGCATAAAATGGCTGTTGTTGGCTTTGATCGTGAATCACCATTTACTCCGCGCATCATTGACAGTATTTTTGATAACTCCAGAGGATTACCTGAAAAAATTAATTTTTTTGCTGATAAATTTCTGGCCTCCAGCGGCAAGGCTGAAAATTATATTGATCCAACGTCGACTGATCAGAAAACTAAAGCTGATAACTTTAACCTTAGCTCGGTGCAGGAACATGAGGACCTGAGCCCGGCAGCGAGTGATAATTTAACAAATTTCCCGATGGATGATGAATTACAGGACCACCGAAGTGATCGGGCGGCAGAACAATTAAGTCGTTTAGCTGAGAAATTTGAAGAAATTGAACAGTTGGGCGATCAGCCTGTTGATGCCTCTTTAAGTGATCAGGATCAATATAACGAGGAGTTGGGCAGTAATAATATTTCTGCTGAAACATCATCAGCCTTGCCAAAATTTATTATACCGGTTGCAGTGATTGGTTTGTTGTTAGTCGCTGTGCTCGTCATTAATGGTGTTTTTGAAAAGTCTGAGCAGACGGATCCACAACTGGCGGGTGAAGAAGAAATTGAATTACTGCCGCTTGAATTACCTCCTCAGAGGGATTTAGTTTTGCCTGCTGAGACGTCTTTGCCTAAAACGGCTGAAGGCTCTTTGTCTAAAACGGCTGATGGCTCTTTACCTAAAACCGCTGAAGGCTCTTTACCAAAAACAGAAATACCAATAGTCTCTGAAACGGTTGTTGATACCCGCCTTGTTGAAAAGGAGGCAGCTAATCAAGAGTCTGTGACTGAACTGGAAATAGTTGAGGTGAATGGTTCTGATTCCGGCATAAAAGAATCTCAAGTGCCGGTAACGCCCGATACTGCCAGTAAGACAGATTCTGTCACAATAGCAGTGCCTGTTATCACACGGATTGAACCTGAGCCGATCATTGGAGCCAATAGTCGCCAGTACATCACTATCCTGGGTAATAATCTGGAAAAAGATACCAGCCTGATAGTAAGCTGGGCGAATAATAAAAAGGTATTTTCAGCAAAGCAAACGCCTGAACAATGGCAGTATATTAATAACAATAAAATCAAATTGCATCTAAGCACCGGTACTACCTCGCAACAGTGGCAAATTTTGGCAAAAAATACCAAGGGCGCACAATCTCAACGCATTAATTTTGATGTGGTCAGACCATTTGTTTCTAAAATGACTATCCAGCGTATCTCACCTGATCCGCTGATTGGCAGTGATAAGCGTCAGGCGGTAACGATTAATGGGCAGGGGTTTTCAATGCAGACCGTCATTGAACTGAAATGGGACAAAAATAAAAAACATTTTTCATCCCGTCTGACACCGGGACAGTTTGAATATATTAGTGCCAATCAAATTAAATTATACATAGCAACAGGGAAGAAAGAGCGGAAGTGGCGTATTCTGGCTACCAATCCAACAGGTAGTACCAGTAGTTCCTCTTTTTCTGTTGTTAAAGAACGGCCCAAGAAAACCAGTACAGCAAGCCTGCATAATGGTGATACCTTAAAAGGTGAAAACTGGCTAAGACAACAGCCGGATACAAATTATACCATCCAGTTGTTTGCTTCACATAATAAGCAGGCAATTAATGAATTGCTCAATAAATACGCCTTAAAGGGAGATATTTTACGATTTAATACCCAAAAAGAGGGTAAAAACTGGTATACGATGACTTATGGCAGCTATGTAACAAAGCAAGATGCTATTAAAGCCATTGCTTCTCTTAATGCTGAACTGACTAATCCTGCGCCCTGGGTGAGGAGTATGGCCAGTATTAAAGAAACACTATTGTCTGGATCAAAACAGCCCGGCAAAAAAACATTGGCTACAATTCCACAAAAGTCCAGAGACGAAGCATGGATCTGGACTCAAAACCCGGCTGATTACACTGTTCAGCTCATTGCTTTGAGTTCTAAACAGGCAATTAAAGATTATATTAAGCAATATTCAATTCAATCGGAAGCTGTTTATTTTAAGACAACTCGTAGTGGTAAGGCACTTTATGTGCTGCTCTATGGAAAGTATACGGACAAGAAACTGGCAACACAGGCAGCAGAAAAGCTTTCAGTGAAAATTAAGAACGGCAAGCCCTGGGTACGCAGTTTTTCCGCTGTGCATGAGATGATGAGCAGCAGATGAGTAATTTCATGTTTTGCTGAAGGCGTCTAGACCAGACAGGCTTGAGAGGGTATAATATCGGGCTCTTTCGCCCCTCAGTTTTGCTACGTACAGTTATTGAAATATGGGGAATTAACAGGCGTAAGGATTTACATTCATTATATCTATCAATTGAGGCCTGTAATGCCAGCATTTGAAACACCCGATATTTCTCTTTCCGGAGCTTCTGCTCTGGAGCCATCCATAAATACTTTCCCCAAAGAGCTGGAATCGACTCTTTACAGACCTCAATTTGAAAAAGATAATTGCGGTTTTGGTTTAATCGCTCATATGGATGGCGCCAGTAGTCACTGGCTGGTTGAAACAGCAATTGTGGCACTGGCTCGCTTAACGCATCGTGGTGCAATTTCAGCGGATGGAAAGACCGGTGATGGTTGTGGTTTATTGTTGCAGAAACCTGATGCTTTAATGCGTGCTGTTGCCCAGGAACAGGGCTTTAAACTTGCAGATAATTATGCTGTAGGTGTTGTTTTCCTGAGCCAGGATAATGCCATTGCTGATAAAGCAAGAACTCAGGTCACTAAAGAGCTTTTAGCCGAGGGTATGGACGTCGCGGGCTGGCGGGTAGTGCCTGTTGATAAAAGTGCTTGCGGTGATAAAGCGCTGGAATCATTACCACAGATAGAACATGTTTTTGTAAATCCTGCTGATGGCATGGACCTCCCTGCTTTTGACCGTCATCTTTATATTGCTCGTCGCCGTGCTGAAAAGGCCATTGAGGACAATGATGATGTTTTCTATATACCTTCTATGACTTCTCAGGTTGTTTCCTATAAAGGCCTGGTAATGCCTGAATTTTTATCGGTCTTTTACAAAGATCTTAATGACCCTCGTTTAGCCTCTGGTATGTGTGTTTTCCATCAGCGATTCTCAACTAATACCTGGCCTCAATGGCGTCTGGCTCAGCCATTTCGCTATCTGGCGCATAATGGTGAAATTAATACAGTGCAGGGTAATCGAAACTGGTCAGTTGCCCGTGGCCATAAATTTAACACCCCATTAATTCCTAATATGGAAGACATTCGTCCCCTGGTCTCGATGACTGGCTCAGATTCCAATAGTATGGATAATATGCTGGAGGCTCTATTAGCGGGTGGTATGGATATTTTCCGTGCAATGCGCCTGTTGATCCCGCCTGCATGGCAGAATGTGAGTACCATGGATGCTGATTTAAGGGCATTCTATGAATACAACTCTATGCATATGGAAGCATGGGATGGTCCTGCAGGTGTAGTGATGACCGATGGTCGCTATGCCGCCTGTACTCTGGACCGAAATGGTTTGCGTCCTGCCCGTTATGTGATCACTAAAAATACAGCAGGAAGCGGTGGCATCAAGGATGCGACCTATTCAAATTGTGTTATTACGCTTGCCTCTGAGACGGGTGTTTATGACTATAGTGAAATAGATGTTATCTCTAAGGGACGTTTAAAACCAGGACAGATGCTGGCTGCAGACACTCACACGGGTGAATTAATGCTGCCCGAAGATGTTGATCTGCATCTTAAAACACAAAATCCTTATAAAGACTGGCTGAAGAAAGGCATCAAACACCTGAAGTCAGAATTAATAGAGCCTTCATCTATTGTTGGCTGTATGGATGATGAAACATACTTTATCTTTGAAAAACAATTTCAGATCACCAATGAAGAAAAAGAATACGTTATTAAAGTACTGGCACAAAATGCTGCAGAAGCTATAGGCTCTATGGGTGATGATACGCCTATGGCTGTTTTATCCAGTCGGGTCAGACCTCTTTATGACTATTTCCGTCAGCAATTTGCTCAGGTAACTAATCCGCCGATTGATCCTATCCGCGAAAGTATTGTGATGTCACTGGAAACCTGCCTTGGCGCAGAAAAGAATTTATTTCAGGAAACAGCGAGTCATGCCGAGCGTCTGATTATTGATTCTCCGGTGATGTCCTGTGCGAAATTTAAAAGTTTACTTACTATTGATAATCCAAGCTATGCCAGTGAAGTCATTGAGTTGAATTATCCTGCCGATCTGACCTTAAAACAAGCGCTTGAAATGGTTTGCGACAAAGCAGAGACTGCCATTAGAAATGGCAGCGTGATCATTATCTTAAGTGATAATGAGCTGGTGAAAGATCACATTACTATGCATGCATTGATGGCCACAGGGGCTGTTCACCACCATCTGATAGCTAAAGGCCTGCGCTGTGATGCTAATCTGATTGTGGCGACAGGTACTGCCCGTGATCCGCATCATTTTGCAACATTAATTGGCTATGGTGCTTCCGCAGTTTATCCATATATGGCTTATGAAACATTAGCCGATATGATGAAGCATAATGAAATTAAAGAAACGGATATTGGTAAAGTCACCAAAGCTTACCGCAAAGGGATAAATAAAGGCTTGTACAAAGTGATGTCCAAAATGGGGATTTCTACTATTGCCAGCTATCGAGGTTCGCAGCTGTTTGAAGCCATTGGTATTGATGAAGAAGTCACTGAATTGTGTTTTAAAGGCACCACCAGTCGTATTGCCGGAGCCGGTTTTAAGCATTTTGATGCGGATCAACGTTTTCTTAATAAAGTAGCCTGGAACCCTCGTAAAACTAATGACCATGGTGGTATTTATCGTTATGTGCATGGCGGCGAATACCATGCCTATAATCCTGACGTGGTTCAGTCTATGCAAAAGGCAGTGCAGTCAGGTGATTATAGTGCCTATAAACAATATGCCGATGAAGTCAATCAGCGTCCTGTTGCAACTTTACGTGATTTACTGAAATTACGTGAAGACATCGAACCCATTGCAATTGATGATGTCGAACCTGCTGAAAATTTGTTCAAACGTTTTGATAGTGCCGCCATGTCTCTGGGTGCTTTATCACCGGAAGCGCATGAAACATTAGCTGAAGCGATGAATCGGCTGGGTGCTCGTTCTAATTCAGGTGAAGGCGGTGAAGATCCTGCTCGATTTAATACCCTTAAAGTATCAAAAATCAAACA
>Ga0164313_10002308_pt1 | contig 17119 bp, 14 predicted proteins | sample GuaBasSedimGuay4_FD_113735 | JGI IMG/M metagenome (GOLD analysis project Ga0164313, IMG submission 113735) | Subseafloor sediment microbial communities from Guaymas Basin, Gulf of California, Mexico - Guay4, Core 4569-4, 0-3 cm | ecosystem: Environmental > Aquatic > Marine > Hydrothermal vents...
ACCATGGTCTCGACCGAAGGGGCCTGCGCGGCCTATCACAAGTATTCCCGGAAAGGCCTGTTGTGAGCAGTCAACCGGATTTCGAAAAAATGAGCTGCCCTTTGCCGCTGATGGACCACGATACGATCCAACTGGCCCACGGGGCGGGCGGTCTGCTGTCGGCCCAGTTGATCGACAAGTTGATCATACCGAGGTTCACCAGCCCTGAACTGGATATGCTGGAAGACCAGGCCGTGCTCGACCTGCCGCCGGGGCGGGTGGCCTTTTCGACGGACACCTTCGTGGTCAGCCCGATCTTTTTTCCCGGTGGGGACATCGGCGATCTGGCGATCAACGGCACCGTGAACGACGTGGCCATGAGCGGTGCGGACCCGATGGCGCTGAGCGTGGGATTCGTGCTGGAAGAGGGTTTGCCAATGGCCGATTTCCACCGGGTACTGTGTTCCATGGAAACGGCCGCCGCGCGGGCCGGGGTGCGCATTGTCACCGGCGACACCAAGGTCGTGGGCAAGGGGAGCTGCGATGGGATCTTCATCAACACTTCGGGCGTGGGGGTCATTCCCGAGGGCGTGCGGCTATCGGCCGGTTCGCTCGCTCCGGGTGACGCGATCATCCTGTCCGGCACCCTGGCCGATCACGGCATGGCGGTCATGACCGTGCGCGAGGGCCTGAGTTTCCAGTCCACCGTATCCAGCGACACCGCAGCCCTGAACGGACTGATAAAAACGATCCTGGCCGCCGGGCCGGGCACCAAAACCATGCGGGATCCCACCCGCGGCGGGGCGGCCACCACCCTGAACGAGTTCGCCGCCGCCAGCAAGGTCGGCATCAAGCTGGACGAGAGCGCCATCTCCGTGCGGCCCGACGTGGCGGGAGCCTGTGAGATCCTGGGCATCGATCCGATGTACGTCGCCAACGAGGGCAAGCTGATCGCCGTGGTTCCAGCGCCGGAGGCCAAAAGCGTTCTAGCTGCCATGCGCGCTCATGAACACGGCCGGGACGCGGCGATAATCGGTGAAGTCGTGGCGGATCATCCTGGATTGGTGTCCATGAAGACGGGCCTGGGGGCCGAGCGCATCGTGGATATGCCTGTTGGGGAGCAGTTGCCGAGGATTTGTTGAATCAGTCCCAGTACCAGGTCGCGGTCAGGGTGATGGGGAAATAGTACGCGGATTCGTAAATGACATCGTTGATGGAAAGATAGTCGAAGCCCAGACCCAGGCCGGCAGCGAAGGCCCGGCTCAACCGGAACTCGTAACCCAGTTGGAAATTGTAACCGATACCGGCTTCGTCCTTACGGGTGCCGTGTTCCTGTTCAAGGGGAACGTGATCCGGGGGAATTTCATCGATTTCGACTATGGTAAACCCGGCCCAGCCGTAACCCGCACCGGCCCGCATGAAAAAACCTTCCAGGGCCGATCCGGGATTGCCGGGATACCAGGTGACCGCCAGGGTGACACTCTGCAGGCTGCTGCGGAATTTATACGGGACGAATCCCTTTTCCAACATCCAGCCGTGGTATTCCACACCAAGTGCAAACTTCCGGCTGAGCATGCGGCCAAAGCGAATCTGGGGAACGGCTCCGCCTTTGTAGGCCCCCTCGTCCGCGATGCCCCAATCGATGTTGCCTTCGCTGTAGCCATAGGACACACCCACCAGCCAGCCCTCACGAACGTGGGGCTTCAGGGCCGATGCGGGGCCCGCCTGCAGGCAAACCATCAGGCTTACAAGGGCAAGCAATAACTGGCGTTTGGTTATTTTTGAGGTCTGCAACATGGGGCCATCCTAACCGAACCTTTCTGTAGACGCAAACAACATTTTGACCTAGGATAACGTCCAATGTACGGACCTTCTGCCAACGGAAAGCTTTTAGTATCAAACTGTTAAGCCAAATTTTCATTGGCTCCCTGGCCCTGTTGATCGGGTTGGCCGTCCCCTGCGCCGCCCAGCCGGATTACAACTCGCCACACCACCTGGTCTCTTTACAACTGCTGCATCCGATCGCCACCAGTCCCAATCCGGAAACCACCACAAATTTACGCCTGTCGGTTTTTTACGGCCGTTCCGGGGCTATTCATGGTCTCGACCTTAACGCGGTGGCTGGAGTGACTTACGGAGACGTTACCGCTTTGCAATTGACCGGACTTTTTGCGAGTACCCGGGGAATTTTTCGGGGCATGTCATTTACCGGCGGAATTTCGCATCTGAAAGGCGGTGGCGCGGGCTTCCAGATCTCGGGGCTGGCCAACTACGACGAAGACGTCTTCGCCGGCCTGCAGATGGCAGGATTGCTTAACTACACAAGCCGAGGTTTCGCAGGGGCCCAAATCAGCACCATCATGAACCTCAACGATGGCGGCGGCACCTTCCTGCAGGCCAGTTCGGTGGCCAACGTCAACGCCGGCCCCTTCGCCGGCGCCCAGGTGGCGGCTTTTCTCAACGCGGCCAACGCCCAGATGGGTGGCGGACAGCTCGCCCTGGTGAACTTCGCCGAAAACCTGAACGGGATCCAACTGGGATTTCTCAACCTGGCCAACGAATTCCACGGGCTGCAGATAGGTTTCATCAATCTCAACAAGGAGTTCAGCGGAACACCCATCGGGTTGATCAACATGGATGACCACAGCCGCAAGGAGTGGATGTTCTACGGGTCCAATCTTTCGCTGGCGAACATCGGGTTCCGCACGGTCCTGAACAAATGGTCCTCCATCCTTTCGACCGGTTATGGCGATGTCCAGGGCGACGTGGAAGCCTCCCTGTTCCTGGGCTGGAATTTTGGGCGGAACATTCCTTTGAGCAAACGATGGGACCTGACCATTGACCTGGGTTACCAGCACATCATGCCCAAGGTGAGCAACAACCCCGACGAAAACGACCGTCTGCACTATTCGCTGCAGGCACGCGCCCTCGGGGAATTCCATTTGAACGATAGCCTGGGGATTGTCGGGTCCGTGGGTTCGAGCACCGTCTTTTCCGAATACTCGTCCGGAGCCGAAAACGAAACGGATCTCCTCTTTTCCGCGGGAATCGTGTTGTACTGATGAAACTGAAGATGTTCGGCAGCCTCGTGTTCCTTCTGCTCCTTCTGGGCGCGGCGCAAGCTTCCGCCCAGGCCAGCAGCGAACCTGATTCGATTGCCTGGGACGAGGCCCAATATTCGGCGCTCAGCGACACCTTCATCGTGAAAAAGAACTTCCTGCGGACCAGCGTCGAAGTCGTGGGGACAAACACCCTGATCTGGTTCTACGACCGATATATCCGGGAGGGCGGCACCAACCCCGGGTTCCGCATCGGATTCAACTCCTGGGAGGAAAACCTCGCCAATGGTTTCGAGTGGGACGACAACAACTTCGCGACCAACCAGTTCGCCCATCCCTACCACGGCAGTCTGTACTTCAACGCCGCCCGCAGCAATGGATACAGCTTCTGGGAAGCCGTGCCCTTCACCTTTGCCGGCAGTTATCTGTGGGAATTCTTCTTCGAGGTTCACCACCCGTCCATGAACGACTGGATCGCCACCAGTGTGGGTGGTGTCACGATGGGTGAAATGCTCCACCGGATGTCCATGACCTTGCGCGACAACACCGCCCGTGGCGGCTCGCGCAACTGGCGTGAGATCGGCGCCATGGTCCTCAACCCCATGGCGGGCCTGAACCGTATTCTCGACGGTGACTGGAACCGGGTCTACGCCAACAGCCCCGACCGTTACCCCGATAATTTCCGCTCCCAGATGGATATCGGTTTCCGCACCGTCGCCGACGAAAGGCTGTGGTCCACGGACACGACCCGAGTCTACATGGATTTCGACTTCGAATATGGCGACATGTTTTTCGGCGACATGGGCAAGCCCTTCGACTCCTTCGATTTCGACCTGCAGCTGAATTTCGCTGATGTCTCCGTGATCGGGCGCGTGGACGTCAACGGAGTGCTGGCCGGGACCTTCCTGAAGGAAACCACCCCCGCCTCGCATATCCTGGCCGGGTTCCTCCATTACGACTACATCAACAACTCCAAGGTGGAGTTCGGCTCCCAGAGCATCGGCGCGGGATTCATGTCCCGTTTCGAGATGCCGTCCGGGCTGGAACTGAGGACCGAACTTCATGGCAGCGGGATCATCCTCGGAGCCAACAAGTCCGACTACCGCAGCACCTCGGGCCGGACCTACGATTACGGACCCGGCGCCAGCGTGGATTTCCTGGCCAAACTCGGCCGGAACGGCTGGTACTTCCTGCGGGTCAGCCATACCCAGAACTGGATCCACGCCGTCAACGGCAACATCGCCGACCATTACCTCGGCGAATCCATCATCAGGATGGACCTTCCCCTGCACGCCAACATCGGCCTGGGCCTGGAATACCGTTTGATCATTTCCGAACGGACATATCGCGACTACGAAGACGTGTCCGAGCGGATCCCCGAGCTGCGCATCACCACCACCTGGCTGCTGAACTGATCCCGTGACCGATTTCAACGCCGGCCTGCCCCAGATGCTGATCGGGGCCGCCCTGGGCCTGGGCCTGGCCGCGGCGGTGGGATTCCGCTTATTCGTGCCCTTCCTGCTGGTGAGCATCGCCGCCCGCAGTGGACAGGTCCACCTGGCCGGCGGCTTCGAGTGGCTTGGTTCCGACGTCGCCCTGGTCATGTTCGGCATCGCCGCGGTGCTCGAGATCGCCGCCTACTTCATTCCCTTCTTCGATCACCTGCTCGACACGGTTTCCGGCCCCGCGGCGGTGGCAGCCGGCACGGTGCTGATGGCCTCGACCCTGATCGACATGGAACCCTGGCTCAGGTGGGCCGTCGCCATCGTCGCGGGAGGCGGTACCGCGGGATTATTGCACGGAGCAACCTCGGCCCTGCGCCTGGGGTCGACCGCCACCACCGGCGGGGCGGGCAATCCCGTTTTTGCCATGTTCGAAACGGGAGCGTCCACGGCGATGACCGTGCTGGCGTTGCTTCTGCCCATGATCGCTTTCGCGCTGGTGCTTTATTTGATCCTGCGCACGGTGCGGATGGCGGGAGGATTATTCAGGGGAATAATGAGACGGCCCGGTCGAGGGGATTAGTTCTGGTCACAAAAAGATTCTCGTGACCGAGTACCTTTTGTTTTCATTGAAATTTCTGTTGATAAGACCGAGTTTTCAAGGTAAAATGCAATCATGATTGAACGCACAAGGCATCTTTCCATATTGGAAAAACTTCTTTCCCGCTACCGGGTGGTCGGTATCATTGGTGCCCGGCAGGTCGGAAAAACAACCCTCGCTCGAGCGATCCTGGCCCGGCACAAAGGGCCCTGCACATATTTTGATCTCGAGAATCCTGAGGATCTGTCCCGACTTGAGGACCCCATGCTGGCCCTGAAGAACCTTAAGGGCCTGGTGGTCATCGACGAGGTCCAACGCATTCCGGATCTATTTCCTATCCTCAGGGTTCTGGTTGACCGACCCCGGGCAACCGCGCGGTTCCTGGTTCTTGGAAGCGCGTCCCCTGTCATGCTGAGACAAAGTTCGGAGTCCCTGGCCGGACGCATCTTTTTTCATGAACTTGGTGGGTTGTCTCTTGATGAGGTTGATATAGAAAACCACACCCGCCTCTGGCTCCGGGGTGGGTTTCCCCGTTCCTACCTGGCTCGCTCTCTGACGACCAGTGATGAATGGAGACGGGGATTCGTAACAACATTCCTGGAGAGGGATCTGCCCCAATTAGGTATCAACATCCAGGCGAGAACGCTTCATCGATTCTGGACCATGCTTGCCCATTATCATGGACAAACGTGGAACGCATCCGAATTCGGACGGGCTTTCGGCGTTGCCGATACCACGGTCAGGAAATACCTGGACATGCTTACCGGAGCCCTGGTCATCCGCCAGTTGCTTCCCTGGCATGAAAACATCAAGAAACGTCAAGTAAAGGCGCCTAAGATATTCCTGACCGACAGTGGCTTGCTGCATACGTTGTTTGGTCTGAAAACCATGTCTGAACTGGAGGGACATCCCAAGATCGGGGCCTCATGGGAAGGGTTTGTAATTTCCGAGATTATTCACCGCCTCGAAGCCCGTCCTGAAGAATGCTATTTCTGGGCGACCCATACAGGAGCCGAACTGGACCTGCTCGTTGTCCGTGGCCGGACCCGTCTGGGTTTCGAAATCAAACGGACATCTTCGCCAAAGACCACTAAATCCATGAGAATTGCGCTTTCGGATCTGAAATTGAAGGCTCTGGATGTGATCCACGCCGGTGAGAACACCTACCCCCTGGCCAACGGCATCAGGGCAGTTTCCATTTCCCGAATATTGGAGGATCTACATCCACTGAAGTGAAGGGATAGTGGGAGCTTTCTACACCGGCCAGACGAACTTCTGCCTCAGACATTCCACCGTGCGGCCGCGATCCATGGTATCGACCACAACTGAAATGCTGTTGACCGAAGAACACACAGTGTGGGCGTTGATGCCCTCCACGCAGAGGGCGGAAAACACCTCGCTGGCCAGGTTGTGCTTTTCCAGGAAATGCGGCCCGTAAAGGGTGAGGATCACCATCGGCGCGCGGGCCTCGAGTTTGGTCGGCTTGTACTCTTCCCGGATTTCGTCCAGCAGTGAACGGTGCTCGGCAAGTTTTTCGGTGCTCAGGCAAAAGGACATGTTCTTGTCGCCCTCCGGGCCGTTGCCGATGCTGAGATAGGACAACGAAATCCTGGCCTGGCCGAATTTGCCCAGGATGCCGCAGGCCTTCCCCGGGCGCCAATCGAAACCGAGGACCTCCACCAGGCAGAGGTCGCCGCGCTCCATCAAGCCTCCGCATACGATCTTGTCGGTCATCTCCGCCTCTTCCTGGATTTCCGCGGCAGGGTCACGGTAAAGGTGGACCCGCGCCCGACCCTGCTGTCCACCTCTATGGTCCCGCCAAGTTCCTCGACGAATTTCCTGACGATCGGAAGCCCCAGCCCCGTGCCCAGGTTCGAAGTCTCCCGTGCAGCGGTGGAGCGGTAGAACTCATCGAAAATCAGCCCCTGTTCATTTTCCTCGATCCCGATGCCTTCGTCCTCGACCACAAGCCGCACCCGCTTGCCCGTGTCCACCACCCGCACCGACACCCGACCCCCTTCGCGGTTGTAACGGATGGCGTTGTTGACCAGGTTGGCGACGATCGTTTCGGCCATGTTCCTGATGGTGGTCAATAGAATCGGCGGATCGGAAAGCAGAACGTTGATTTCAATTCCGCTGCGCGCGGCCAGATCCCGCTGTTCGTCAACCGTCGTGACAACAAGATCGTTGAAATCCACCTGGGTGAGGTTTTCCTCCTTGAGAACTCCTCCGCGCGTCAGGTCGGCCAGGTCCTGGACGATTTTCGTGGCCTGCCGGAGCCTGCTGACCGACCGGTTGAGCACATCCCGCACCGAAGGCTCCATGGCTTCGCCACCCAGCTCCAGGGCCGTTTCCACTCCGCTCTGGGCGGTGTTCACCGGGCTCTTGATTTCGTGGGTCACGAACCTGAAGAAGTCGGTCTTGGCACGGTCTTCATCCATCAGAACGGCCTGGCGATCGACCAGTTCGTTCTTGATGGCCCGATTGTGCTTCATGATCAGCGCCCCGACATAGGCGCAGAACAGGATCACCAGCCAGAACGAGCCCAGGGTCATCAGGATGAAGGGCAGTTCGTGGGCCCACTCGCCGGCGGTGGGAAGGTGGTGGTGGGGCAGCAAATCGAAGTATTCCCCGAAAACCTCAGCCGTGAACAGGATAATGGCCAACCAGGCGATCTGGAAAATCTCCCTGCCCTTGAACAGCAGGCTCGCGATGATCACGTGTATGACGTAGAGGAAAAGGAGGGGGTTTTCGACACCGCCGGACAGGTTCAGCAATACCGTAAGCGCCACCAGGTCGCAAACCATCTGCACCTTGACCAGCCGCAGTTCGATAGCGACATCCACCGCCTTGAACCGCCTGCTGCGCAGGGAGTAGGCGGTGTTCAAAAGCAGCAGCACGATGCCGGTCAAAAGCAGGCCCCGAACCTCGATGGGCGCCTTCAGGCCCACCCCGGCAATCAACGCCACAGCCAGTACGCCCACGGCCGCTCCCCAGCGTAGCTTGTTGAACCAGTCAAGCCGGGCTCGCAGGGATGCCGCCGAAACGAACTGGGATGTCCCCGGGTCTATGCGTTCGTTATGGATCTGCAGATCACACCTCACACACTGGTCGGCAGATGCTTGCGAATCATGTCGACCAGGTCGCGCGGACTGATGGGTTTCTCCAGGAACTCGTTCACCGGGAGAAAATCCTTGTCTCTGGCCGGGTCGAAATCGAAGCCGGTCTGGTCCGCCACCGCGGTCAGCATCAGGATGGGCACATCGGCGGTGACCTCGTCGCTGCGCAACTCATACGCCACCTGGAAGCCCTCGTCAACCTTGCCCATCATGACGTCCAGAAGGATCAGATCGGGGTTCTGCTCTTTAGCCATGGCCAGGCCGCGTTCGCCGGTCTGGGCATCGATCACTTTGAAGCCCTGGTTCTCCAGGGTCACCCGGATGATTTCGACCAGATCGATGTCGTCGTCTATGACCAGGATGGTTTTTTCAGCCATCTGACTGGACCTCCGCTTGAATGATGGAAATGACCCGGGGCACCGCTCGGTTGACTTCGTCGGACAGCCCCTTATTGATTTCGACACGCACTGGCTCCACGCCCACGATCAGGACATCGGCCGGCATCCTGTCCAACTGGGCGGCCAGGTCGAAAGCCTCGGCCAGGCCGAACCCGTGCATGGACAGATGGTCGGACTTGATCTTCAGCCGGACCTCGCTCGGCCTGAAACCCACAGCCGTGCCCGGTTCCAGTCCCATTTGCGCGGCGTCCACGACCACGTTCTTTTCCCCGCGGGCCATGTGGTCCAGCAGGGCCAGGGCATCGGTGTGGACATCGATCAACTCGGCGTCCGGGAAGACATCGTATTGCCGTATCCTATCCAGCACCGCCGCGCCGACCCCGTCGTCCCCATAGAATGAATTGCCCACCGCGATGATTTTCATGGTCCCCGCCTATTCGATGAAGTCCACATCCAGCATGTGCACCGAGCAACTGATGCAGGGATCGTACGCCCGCACCAGCATTTCCAGGTGGAGCGTGATCTCCTCCTTGGATTTGTCGATGATCTCGGGCACCAGCTTTTTCATGTCGTCGTCGATGTTGGCAAGGTTCTGTCCTGTCGGGATGATGCAGTTGGCCGCGATCACCCGGCCCTGCCGGTCGTAGGTGTACTCGTGGTACAGGATGCCGCGCGGCACTTCCGTCGCCCCGATGCCCGTCCCGTACTGCGTCGGATCCTGGTTCGGCAGTTCTTCCTTCAGTCCATCGCCCAGCAGCTTGTCGATGATGGCGATCGAATCGATGGCGCAATGTGCCGCCTCGACCACCTGCGCGATCGTGTTCATGTACGGGTTGCAGCAACCCGGCTTCAGTCCCAGGGCATCGGCCGCCGTATGGGCCAACTCGCCCAGCCGATCGTGGTTGTTGTTCCAGCGGGCCAGGGCCCCCACCATGAAACTGGACCGGTTGACTTTCGCGTGTTTGCTCGTGCTGTGGGGCACCACGAACTCGTTCGACATCTTCATGTACTCGCTGTCCGGCACCCGGCCGGTGTCGGTGCTGCAGATGTCGCCGTCGTACATGGCGTAATCATCGTCGCTGCGCAGCGAGATGTATTCCGTCTCACGTTCGAATTGCGGGATGGCCCCGGCCAGCGCCTTCAACGTCTCCACCGTGGCCAGCAGGTCGGGATACATGTCCTCGGCCAGGCGGCGCTTGAGCTCCATCAGTTCGCCGGTCGTCGGGATACGCGTGAAACCACCAGGCACCGGAGTGATCGGGTGCACCGCGCGGCCGCTGACCACGTCGCCGATGTCGTTGGCCAGGCGCTTCATTCTCAACGCCCGGATCACGATCTCGGGATGGGTTTCCACCAGCGGGAAAACCGATCCCACCTTGAGGAAATCCGGCGCGGCCAGGAAGTAGGCGTGCAGGATGTTGGACTGCATGGTGGCGCCATGGATCAACAGCTTGCGCAGAAGCACCGTCTGCTCGCTGACCTCAAGGCCCAGGGCCTGTTCGGTCGCCTTGAGCGAGGTGATCTGATGACCCAGTGAACAGATCCCGCAGATCCGCGAAGTGATGATCGCCGCCTCGTGGAAACTGCGCCCCTTGAGCATGGCCTCGAAGTAACGCGGCGCTTCCACGATCTCGAGCTGCGCCTTCTCCAGCACGCCCTCTTTCATGTTCACCACGATGTTGCCGTGCCCCTCGACCCGGGTCAGGTGCTTGACCTTGATGTTCAGGTTGGTTCCCGTTTCCGGAGCTGCAGTCGTACTCATGGGCGCACCCCATCCAGTTCATAGGCGTTGTAAAGTTCGAGCCGTTTTCTGGCTTCGTCCATGCTCAGGCCGTGTTCGACCAGGATCTCCTCCATGCCCTTCAGGTTGGGCTGGGTGACCAGGCCCCGGCAACCGGTGCAGTACTGTCCGAAACTCGGGCAATGGGCGTCACAGCCGGCCCGGGTCACGGGACCGAGGCAGATCATACCCTTTTCGTAGACACATTCGTTTTCCTTCAGCTTGCACTCCACGCAGACCGAGTGGTCCGGCTCGATGGGCTCCTTGCCCATGACCAGGGAGGTGAAGACCTTCAGGAATTCGATCTGGGTCATCGGACAGCCGCGCACGTTGTAGTCCACCTTGACCACCGACGACAGGGGCAGCGCCGGCAAGGTCGGGAACAGGTATTTGTCGTCGCCGTAGACCTCTTGACGCACCTCCTCGATGGGCCGAGTGCTTTTCAGTCCATTGACGCCGCCCTGCACCGCACAGGCCCCGAGCGCGACCAGGACCTTGGCCTTGCGCCGAACCTCGTTGATCCGGTTGATGCAGTCGGGTGTCGAAAGCGATCCCTCGACAAACGCGATGTCATATTCCTCGACCTGGCCGTCCATGGCCTCGCGCCATTCGACGATGTCGACGTGGGCCAGGATGTCCAGCAACTGATCCTCGAAATTGAGCTGGTTCAGCTCGCAGCCTTCGCAGCCGGTGAAATCGAAAATCGCGACACGGGGTTTGTCGGCCATCACAATGCCTCCTGCATCGACTTGATGTCGGGATAGTGGTAGACCGGACCGTCCTGGCAGACGTAGGAGTGGTTGATCTGGCAGTGCCCGCACTTGCCCACCCCGCACTTCATGCGCCGTTCGAGCGACATGTAGATGCTCTCATCCGACAGCCCCTTCGACTTGAGCGACATGAGCACGAACCGGTACATGACCGGCGGTCCGCAGATGCAGCACACCGTATTGGCCAGGTCCAGGTCCAGGCGGGGAATCAAGGTCGTGATCACGCCCGTATTGCCCTGCCAGGATTCCGAGCCGTGGTCCACGGTGACGTGATAGTCGATGGAAGGGTCCTTGTCCCACTGGGCCAGTTCGTCGGTGAACAGCAGGTCATTTTCGCTCTTGCTGCCGTAGCAGATGATCAGCTTGCCGAACTGGTCCCGGTTGTCGATGACGTAGTTGATCATCGAACGCATGGGCACCAACCCGATTCCGCCGGCGACGATCAGCACATCCTTGCCCTTGAACTTCTCGACGTCGATGCCGTTGCCGAAGGGTCCCCGGATACCGATTTTGGTGCCTGGTTGCTGGCGCAGCAGAACGTCCGTCAGCATCCCGGCGCGACGCACGCCCAATTCGAACGATCCTTTCAGTGTGGGCGACGAGGACACGGAAAAAGGCGCCTCGCCCACACCGAAGATGGAAAGTTCCACGAACTGTCCCGGCATATGGCCGAGATCCTCCCCGCCGGGAAGCTCGACCCGGTAGTAGGTCTCCATCGCCGACAGTCTTTTGACTTCCTTGATTTCCGCCATAACCGGATGGTAGAGGTCTTCCAGTTCGGCGGGTGTCTTCAACTCGCTGAGATTCATGTTCGACCTCCCCTAGACCGGCGCCACGGCGGCGCGTTCGTATTCCCCGATGAGTCGGTTGACGATACTGACGATGCTGATGCCCGCGGTGCAGTAGGCCGTGCAGCGTCCGCATCCCACGCACCAGGGCTGACCCGTCTGGTCGCTGATGTATTTGAACTTGCGGAATATCCGGTGCCGCTGCCTGGAGGCCAGGGATTCGCGGAACACCTCCCCGCCGGCGACTTCGCTGAACTTGCGCAGCATGCAGCCGTCCCAGTGGCGCTCGCGATTGCCCTTGGTGACGGTGATGTCCACGTTTTCCTCGACGTTGAAGCAGTAGCAGGTGGGGCAAACCAGGTTGCACGTCCCGCAGCCAACGCACTTCTCGGCGGTCTCTTCCCAGACCGGGTTGTCGTAGCTGCGCTCCATGATCTCGCTCAGCTTGGCCTGCGGAACGAAAATGTGCTGGTGGAAATGCCCGGTGGCCGGTTTGCCCGCTTCGTGGGCCGGCAGGTCCATACCTTCCATGAGCTCCTGGCCCGTGGGAGTGAGGACTTCCAGGACATAACCGTCGAACAGCTTGGTCAGGAAGATATCGCAACCGGTGTTGTCCTCCGGACGAATGCCCACCGACCCGGAGAAGTGGTACTTGTCCGGCTCGAAGGAGACCCCGATGAAAATGGCGTCCTGCCTGCGCGTCAGGTAGTTACGTTCGGGACTGCCGACGGTGAAGTTGTAGTCCAGCCGCCCGACGGCCGCCAGATCGTAGGAATGCACACCCAGGAAAATCGCGTCGCAGACCGGGATGTCCGACGTCTCGAAGTCGTTTTTCTTGAGGTCGAAGGTGAGAAGTTCCTCGCGCGGCGGCAGGAAATACTTCTTCACCGAGTGCATGGTGCGCGGGTAATCCAGAACCACGTCCGCCGGGTTTTGCGTCCGTTCAAACGAGAACGATTTCTGCCCCTTGCGGTGCGGCGCGTAGACCGTTTTGTGGTTCATCAGATGAGCGACGAATTCGGAAACCCGTTCGCCTTCGAGGTAGAATTGGACCATGAAAAGAACCCTCCAGGTTGGGCCGACTCACGGCCCCTGAAAGAGAATCAACCGGAAACCCCTAAACAAATCCGGTCGATTTGAGACAAATGTTTTATTTTAATCAAAAGATGTCAAGAAATAAACAGGGTGATTAAATCACTATTTTCCTTTCCCTTGTGCCTTTGAAATTGTGTTTGGTTTGTTTTGGTATCCCGATTGGTTATCCGGATTAGTAACTCACTTGTTACCAAGAGGTTGTTTTTCTCGAAGTGCCACTGGGGGTCTATTTTGCTTGTTTTCAATGAGTTAAAATGTTGCTTAGCCTTTGTGGTGTATTTGACCATATAATTATTGTCAACTAAGGACTTTTGACAACATATATATTGTCTCAAAAGGCCCCCCGGGGGGCCTTTGACCGCCGCACAAGACGTCGATCTGGCCGGACAAAATTTCAGAGGCACAGCCAACAGTGAAAAGGATGGATGAAGTGTCCACGATGGGCTAGATTTCCCGCGAGACAATCTGAGGGAATCTGTAAGTCAATGGAACAGTCAACAGGGAGATGACAGTCATGCATAGGTTTTCCGGTGCGTTTTTGGTAACCGCGGTTTTTGTTTCCATCCTGGCGGGCGCCAGCTGGGCAGCCGACGATGGGGAGCCCACAGGCTGGTACCTTGATGCCGAATTGGCCATGGTCGCCACCTCCGGTAACTCCGAAACCAGCACCTTGGGATTTGGGGGCAAACTGCGTCGTTTGTGGACTAAATCCGAGCTGACCTTTGACGGTGGAGCCACCCAGTCCGAGTCCTCGATCATTACCCGTACGGCGCAAGGCACCATCCCGGATTATGAAGTGCATGAAGACAAGGAAACCACCAAAACCGCCGAACTTTATTTTGCGCGCGGTTGGTACAAATACAATTTCAGCCCCAAGTTTTTCGCCTTCTCTGGGGTTGACTGGATGTCCAACAGGTTTGCCGGCATCGACAGCCGTTTCCTGATGGCCCTGGGCGCGGGCAACACCTGGACCGACACAGGCAAGTTCAAGTTCAGTACGCACTATTCCATGACCTACACCTTCGAGGAAGACGTTGTGAAAAATCCGTTCGTGAAAACAGACTTTCCAGGTTTCCGCCTCGGTTACGGCCTGGAGGCCCAGCTGTCCAACAGCACGAAATTCGAGAGCAACCTGGTCGCGGACTGGAATATCGACGACATGGATGATGTCCGGGCCGACTGGTACAACGCCCTGCCCGTATCCATCAGCGAGACCCTCCAGCTGATGCCCGCGGTGCGGGTGTTGTGGCGCAACGAACCTGCGCTGACCGAAATTCCCCTCGTGGATGGTGGAGGGGTTCCGACCGGGGACATGGTACCGGCGCAGTTGAAGAATACGGACATCATCTTCACCCTGGCCCTGGTCGTCAAACTCGGGCCGAAGGCGCAGGACTAGTCAAAGGCTAGTTCCCTTTGGCGGAAAACTCTTCTTCGGTCAGCAGGTGGATGGGAGCCATTTCCTTTTCCGCCAGTTTTCCATTCAGATCTTCCAGGTGGTCACCCATGATCACCTGGAATTCCTTTTCAGCCGTTTCGATTTCTCCACGGAGCACCGCCAGTTGATTCAACTGCGACGCGGTCGGCCGCCCGCCATAAGCGCTGACCGTTCCGTACAGCCGCAACATCTTTTCCCAGGTTCTACGCTGGCCGCTGATGCCCTGGATCTCGCCTGACACCATGATGCGGCCATGAAGTTCATCGATCCGGTCGGCGAATGACCGGAGCTGGCCCTCCAACTGGTCCGACTTCCCGAGCAGGTCCTCCCGGCCGCGGGCTTCATCACGAACTCCGCCGGCTGCATCGGCCACGTAGGCCAGGCGGTCCAGCAATGCATACACTTCACCCACGGCCTGCTGCTGCAGGGTTCTTTCCGTCGCGTTATGCGGGAAATCCGCGTCGTAGGCCACATCCACCGTACCTTCGTAGACATCCTTGCCCTTGGTCAGGCGATAGATATAGGTGCCCTCGGGCGCGGCCGGGCCAAAGGCGGCGGCAAAGGAAAGGGATGGATTCAAGGTCGGCGACGGCGCCACCTTGGGCGGCTTCAACCGGGGCGACCAGCGCACGAAGTTCAGACCTTTGCGCTTGCTGCCCGGCAGGACCTTCAGCAACTCGCCCTCGGGGGTGAATATCTCCAGTTTCATTTCACCGAACATGTGCCGCTTCTTCAGGAAGTAGACGATCCCCGCGGATGAACTCGGATTGCCCGCCACGAAGTAGTTGTTGCCCGGGGAGTGCTGTTTCCACTGGGGTGTGCGCAGGGCCGCGGGCCTGGAATCCAGCAGCGTCACGTCGGCGACCAGGGTTTCGGGGGTCAACTGCCGCAGGGTCCGGATGTCGTCGATGATCTGGATGCCCCGCCCATGGGTACCCATCACCAGGGACGATTCCCTTTCCTGGATCACCATGTCCCGAATGGAAACCGGCGGAAACTCTTCCTCGAACCGGGCCCAGTGCAGGCCGCCGTCCAAGGTGATGAACAGCCCGAATTCCGTGCCGAGGAACAGCAGGTCGGCATTGACCGGATCCTGCCGCACCACATGGGCGTACCCCGTGACGTCTTCGGTCGTAATGGATTTCCAGGTTTTTCCCAGGTCCTCCGTGACATACACATGGGGCGCCATATCGCCCGTGCGATGCCCGTCGAAGGTGACAAAGGCCTTCTTGCTGTCATGCCGTGAACTCTCGATACAACTGACCCAGGTGCCATCAGGAAGGCCTTCGATGCCGCCGCTGACCAGCCGCCAATCCTTCCCGTTGTTTTCCGTGACCTGGATGTTGCCGTCGTCGGTGCCGACCCAGATCACACTCTTGTCCAGGGGTGACTCGCTGATGGTGAAGATCGCGCAATGCGTTTCGGCGTTGGTATTGTCGATCGTGAGCCCGCCTGATTCGGTCTGCCGCTGCTTGGCCGGATCATCGGTGGTCAGGTCGCCCGACAACTTCTCCCAGGATTCCCCCCGGTCCGTCGACCGGTGCAGGAACTGGGAACCCACGTACAGTCTTTTTACGTCGTTGGGGCTCGAGACGATGGGGGTATTCCAGTTGAAGCGGAAATCAGGATCGCCCTTTTCCGGCTGCGGTTTGATATCCTTGTTTTCCCCCGTGCGCAAATCGCGGCGGCTGACGTTGCCGCCCTGCCACTCCCAATAGATGATGTCGGGATCGGCGCGGTCGATCACCACGGCGAACCCGTCCCCACCACCGAGGTTTTCCCAGTCGGAGTTTTCGATGCCCCCACGAGCGCGCGAAGGCGCGCTCCATGTTCCGTTGTCCTGAAGCCCGCCGTACACGTGGAAAGGCCGCCGGTCATCCACCGCCACCCGGTAGAACTGGGAAACAGGCAGGTTGGTCACATGCTGCCAGCCGTCGCCCCGGTTGCGGGTGATGTAAAGGCCGCCGTCGGTGCCGGCGATGATGTGGTTGGGATCGGCGGGATTGATCCACATGGCGTGATAGTCCGAATGCACCCATCCGCCGACGCCGGTAAAGGTCTTGCCTCCGTCCCGCGTCATCAGCAGGCCCGTGCTCGTCTTGAAAAGACGGTCTTCGTCGACGGGATCGGGAATCAGCAGGCTGAAATAGAACGGACGGCCCTTGACCGCCTTCTGGGTGTTCTTTTTCTCCCAGATCTCGCCCATATCGTCGGAGCGGTACAGGGCTGACTCGGCGGCTTCGACCACGGCGTAGATCCGGTCAGGCTGGGAGGGAGCAACCGCCAGGGCGATGCGTCCCAATTCGCCCTCGGGCAGACCTTCGGTTAGAAGTCGCCAGTTCCGGCCGCCATCGGTGCTTTTGTAAATACCGCTGCCCGGACCGCCGGAAGTGAAAAAATCCGGCCGGCGGCGGAACTGCCACATGGCCGCGTACACGATTTCAGGATTCCGGGGATCGATCGCGATATCCGTGCACCCGGTATTTTCGTCCACGTACAGGATCTTTTCCCAGGTGGCCCCGCCGTCGCTGGTCTTGTACAGGCCGCGCTCTTCGTTGGCGTCCCACAGGTGGCCCAGGGCCGCCGCGTAGACCACCTTCGAATCGGTGGGATGAACGATGATCTCCCCGATGCGCTCGGTGTTCTCCAGGCC
>Ga0164313_10002309_pt1 | contig 17111 bp, 18 predicted proteins | sample GuaBasSedimGuay4_FD_113735 | JGI IMG/M metagenome (GOLD analysis project Ga0164313, IMG submission 113735) | Subseafloor sediment microbial communities from Guaymas Basin, Gulf of California, Mexico - Guay4, Core 4569-4, 0-3 cm | ecosystem: Environmental > Aquatic > Marine > Hydrothermal vents...
CCATTAAAATACGCTACCCATTAAATTTATTACCCACTGGCTAACCCGTTAGTAAAAAACGGGGTTTGATACAAACTTTACAATATTTACCGCTAGAAAGTTTATCCGGCCAGGCCAGATTTCAAATATTCTCAATCAGGCTTAAGGAGACTTCGATCTGACGAACATTGTACATGATACCGGATCGCCTTAAGACGCATGAAACAAGCCCTCTGGAAACGGGCTCCCTGGAAACATAGGTTCAGGAAGCAAGTCAGCGTCACGCTGACTATTTTCTCTACTGACAGTTAATGCTGCGCGGCAAGTACTACTGCAGCCTTTTGCGTTATTATTCGACCCAGCAATAGAATACCGCACTTACCCTGGCGCCAGAGGAACAAGCGGCAAACCGCGATGTCCACAGATAACCACGCCACCAGTATTACATTTAATTTACCTACCGGAGACATTACGCACCAATGAAATATGCATTCATCTTAACCATCCTGCTGATAACAATTCCCAATGCCTGGTCAGGTTGCGTTGATAGTAACTCAGATGACAAACAAGTACTTGCGACCTGCCTGAAGGAAGCCGACGGGGGAGATCCTGAGGCGCAATTGGCACTGGCCGACATATATCTCGATGGCAAAATTGTGCCGCAAAATTACCAACAAGCACTCGAGTGGTATCGCCAGGCTGCGCAACAGGGCAACGCACATGCTATGTATAACATCGGCGTTTTTTATGACAGGGGCTACAGTGTAGACGTCGATTACGAGGAAGCGAGTAATTGGTACCGCAAAGCCGCAGCACTCGGCTTTCCCGCTGCCCTGTATAACATTGGCATAATGTACGAATATGGTCAGACTGTCCCCAAAGATTATGCCAAAGCTCATGAGTATTATCTGATGGCTGCAGAAAAGGGTGAGCCGTCGGCACAATTCAGCCTGGGACTCCTCTATGACAAGGGCCTGGGAGTGGGAAAAGACTATGTAACAGCCTATATGTGGTGGGAGATAACCGGCGATGGCCATATCTACGCCAAACAAAACAATGAATCTATAGCCACGGAAATGACACCCATGCAAATATCTGAAGCCAAACGACTAGCCGGTCTCTGGCTGAAAAAACATAACGTAAAGCAACTACCAGCTCAGGAATTTCCACCAGGATTTAAATAAGGATCTGCACGACTTACATAACGTCCAGTATCGTTCACATATAGCGGTTAAGCGAACAGTCTTTTGGGCTCATCTACGCTCCTGAACTGGCATCATCAGGGAAAAACCAAAAGCCAATATTAAGCATTTTAATCCTCGCCTGATGCTAGTAAACGCACACTCCACCCCGGATTGACCTCAGCATCGTTGCGTGGGCGTAAGTCAGTTAGAATAGAGTATATATATCATGGAGTACCGCATATTTGCCGACATAGTCGTTGTGACCCATTTACTGGGTATTATCTATGGCTTACTGGGCGGATTACTGTATTTCTGGCGGCACTGGCTGATCTTTGTCCACTTACCTCTTGCTCTGTGGATATCCCTGATAGAGTTTTTTGGCTGGATATGTCCATTAACTCCGCTGGAAAATACTTTGCGTATTGCCGGTGGTGAAGCGGGATACAACGGCGGATTTATAGAGCACTATTTAATACCGGTTATATATCCCCCAGGCCTGACACGGGAGGTTGAGTTGGTGTTGGGTATTATCGCGCTTGGCCTAAACCTCACTATATATGCGCTGGTATGGCGAGATTGGCATCAAAATAAACACAAATCCAGCTAAGCAATTTTTTACCAGTGAACTTTCGCAATGATAAGCCGAGGCCCCGCCGCATTGATAAGTAGAGGCACAGCCGCTATTCAGCACGTAATGCGTCTACCGGATTAAGCCGTGCGGCGCTACGTGCCGGCACCACTCCGGCAACCAGGCCAATAAGGCCGGATACCAGCAAGGCGACAAACAGATAAGTTGGATTAATCGCAACGGGCAATGCGGGTATTGCCAGCTTAAATATAGTCAACACAACCGCCAGTATTAGCAGGCCCAACAGCCCGCCTAATACTGAAGTAAGTACTGCTTCACCCAGGAACAAAGCCATAATTTGTTGTCGGCTGGAACCGATCGCACACAACAGGCCGATTTCGCCGGTGCGTTCTCGTACGGTAATCGTCATAATCGTCGCAATACCAATAGCTCCTACCAACAGTGATATTGAACCCAGAGTGGCAACACCTATGGTAAGTATCTGCAGTACTTTGCCCATGGTGGCCAGCATCTCATCCTGGGTGGTAATCGTAAAATCCTCTTCGCCATGGCGTTCAATTAAGTGACGTGTAACTCGACCTGTTATTTGCCTGGAGGTGTGCGAGGGCCCGAAGGTCACATCGATTTCCATCAGGCTTTCACGATTAAATAATTGCAGAGCTTTGTCGGTGGGAATATAGACAATATCGTCCATATCAAAACCCAGCATCTGGCCCTTTTTCTCAATCACACCGACAACGCGAAAACGCACGCCGCCAATACGAATGGTTTGGCCGAGCGGGTTAGTGCTACCAAATAACTCAGTCTTCATTTTATGGCCAAGTACTGCATAGTGTCGGCTACGACCGCTGTGATCGTCTGGCAAAAACCGCCCCAGTGCTACTCGAAAACGCCAGGCCGACGGCATTTGTGCGCCCACGCCAAGTATGTCGCTTTTTCGTTCACGATTGCCGTACTCGATGGCCCCGGCACCCTGCACTACGGGTACCACCAGCTCAATGCCCGGTAGCGCTTTGAGTGACTCGGCATCGTCCAGACTCAGCGGTTTGACCGAAGAAAGCAGGCCGCCAAGCCCCTGAGTGACATCTTTGCCGGGGTTGATAGCAATGATTCGAGTACCAAATTGCGAAAACTGATTAACTAAATACTGATGCAATCCCTCGCCAAGGGAGGTGAGCAGGGTCACGGCGGCTATACCGATACCAATACCCAGAGCAGTCAGCAGACTTTTGCCCTTATTACTCCATACCGCTTTAAAGATCATGCGCAAGGCGTCTGTAAATCTCATGCCTGATCCGCCTTTTTATCGAGTAATGCGTCTACCGGAGCCATGTTGGCGGCTCTACGCGCGGGGATTGCGGAAAACACCAGGGCGGTGACAATGGCGACAATAAAGGAACCCACCTGAGCCCAGTTCGGGGTATCAAAAAGTACCGCTGGGTAGACTCGTCGCGCCAGAAAAAGCGCCAGTTCGCTGATCAGCAGGCCGATGATTGCACCTGCCGTTGCCATCATGGCCGCTTCGGAAAGAAAGATAATACGTACAGTGCGTGCCGGCAGGCCCAGTGCTTTCAGCAAACCTATTTCACGGGTGCGCTGGCTCACTGCGATCAGCGACACGTTCATAATCAAGATGCCCGCAACGAGCATACTGATCGCCGCGATACCGGCAACAGTGAGCGTCATAGTATCGAGGATATCGGCAAATGCCGTTAACAGAGAATCCTGAGCAATCAGTGTGACATCTTCCTCACCATCGTGGCGATTTTTCAGCAAATCGGTGATGCGGTCACGAGATTTATCCAGGTCGTGAAGATTGCGCAATTCGATAAAAATGCGGAACAGGCCTTCGGTATTAAAAAGCGACTGAGCACTGGCCACGGGAATAATAATGACATCGTTCATGTCCAGACCTAAACCCTGCCCGCGATCTTTGAGAATACCCACCACTCGGAAACGGCTGTCTCCCGCACGCAGCCATTGCCCCAGAGCAGGGCGATTACCAAATAGTTCGCGACGGAGTTTGCTGCCGATAATGCACACAGCGACTGCCTGGTCCATAGGCACATCGGGCAAAATACTGCCCTGGGCTATGTCCAGCTGGCGCATTTCAAAAAATGCTCGATTGCTCCCCAGTGTAAAAGCCTCGCGACTTAAGCGACCGTGGGATATTTCTATTTTGCCGGGAATAAGGGGCGCGACTGCGGACACCTCAGCCAGACGAAGTATTGCCTGTGCATCCTGCAGGGTGAGATCCCTCGTGGTTTCACCGGTCAAAGGAGGAATGCCACCAGTAGTCTCCTTTTTACCCGGCAACATAATCAGTACGTTTTTTCCAAGGAGATTAAATTCGCCAAGGACGAACTGTTTACCGCCTTCACCAATGCCGGTTAACAGGTTGATAGCGAGCACGCCGATTGCGATGGCAATTAGCAGCATGATGCTACGCACACGCTGACGAGTAATTACCCTGAAATTAAATGCCAGCAGATCGTAAACTCGCATCAGGGCTTGCTCATATTCTTTCGGTCCGACCGGGCCGCCAATCCTGGTTAATACGGCCATCAACCATGTGCAGGCGCCGCTGAGCTCTAGCGCCCATTTCTTCGTCGTGAGTGACCACCAGCAGCGTAATGCCCCCGGCATTCAGCTCTTCAAGTAAAGCCATGACCTCCAGCCCCGATTTTGAGTCCAGATTGCCAGTGGGTTCATCTGCCAGCAGCAAATCCGGCTCCATAATAATCGCACGACCAATAGCAACGCGCTGACGCTGCCCGCCAGATAGTTGACTGGGGTTGTGAGCCGCACGATCACTTAGATCCAGGCGACGCAATAATTCGTCTACCGTTGCCTGACGAATTTTAGGGGCGACGCCGGCCAGCACCAAAGGCAATTCAACATTCTCCCTTGCGGTAAGTCGCGGCAGTAAATGGTAACTTTGAAAAACAAAGCCAATGTGGTCGCGCCGCAATGCCGCGCGTTGCTCTTCCTTGAGTGAACTGGTGACCTGCGTATTGAGCAGATACTCTCCGCTACTGGGCCTGTCAAGTAAACCTAGCATATTTAATAACGTCGATTTTCCCGATCCAGAAGGACCCATCACTGACAGATATTCACCGCTGTCGATGGTCAGATCAAGATGATCAAGGGCATGAACAGTCTGATCGCCGATGAGGAAATCCCGACACAGTTGCTGCAACTCGATCATGGCGTCTCATCTAAAATAGCGTCTAAAGGGCCGTCTGGAGTACCGTCCAGAGTACCGTCTAGAGTACTGCCTGGCTTACCGTCAGAAGCACCGCCTGAACTAGTCTGCACTGGCGTTACCAATGCACCCTCTACCGCTCCCTCTGTATCAAGAGATAACAACACGGCATCACCTTTGCCGAGGCCATTTTTGACCTCGGTATAGGTCCAGTTACTGAGACCGGGGGTGATGGTAACTTTTTCGAGATAACCGCTTGCCGGGTCATAACGCAGCACCTTATCGTTGTCGATCACCACTTCAGTTGGTATACGAAGTACATTGGCGTGCTGTTCGAGAATAATCTCAATATCAGCGCTATAGCCCACCAGCAGTGTTATATCCTCGGGCATTTCGGCAAAGGTTACGTCAATATCCACGGTCCGAGCCTGCTTTTCGAACTCCTTAACATATGGTGCGATACGCACAACCGTGCCCTTGAAAACACGCCCACGAAAGGCATCAAGGGTAACGTTAGCGAGCATACCCAGACGGATATCTGCGGCATCGACTTCGTCTATTGGAGCCGAAATATAAAGGCAATCGCTACCAATTAAATCAATCGCGGGCGGTGTGGCTACGCCCGGCGGGGAGGGGGTGATGTATTCGCCGACTTCGCCATTGATCTCCGCCACTACACCGGAAAAAGGCGCTTTTAACAGGGTTTTATCATACAGAGCACTCTGTAGTTTCAACACGGCCTGCGCTGTATTAATGCTCGCCTTTGCTCTTGTGCAGGCAAACGAAGATACGTTAGAGCGGGTTTGTACAGCATCGAGCTTTTCTACCGAAATCAGTTTTTTTTCTGCCAGCTTCTTTTGTCGATGCAGCTCGCGAGCATCCAGTGCCGCCGCATCGCAACTCTCCTTGCTAGCTTCACGGCTGACGACAAGTCTGGCACGGGCTTCTGCGACGCCGGCAGCCCTGTCCTCATTCCATAGGCGAAGCAGCACCTGACCGGCAACTACATGATCGCCTTCGTCAACCAGCAGGTCGGCAACCTGACCACCAATTGGCATGGATAAGCGGGAGCGCAGGCAAGCCTTGACGGTACCGGCGCGGGTATTAGCCACGGTAGCCTCAACCAGTCCCGCCTCTACTGGCACCAAATAAACCGAAACAGGTTCACTGCGAGTGAAGTACCAATAGCCAGATAAGACCAGGGCCACCACCAGAACACCAATAACGACTTTTCGCATAGGCAATAGTTGGTCACAAAATAATGAGTTACAGGAACATCAGAACCTTATCAGCCATCGAAAGCAATAAATTTATACCAGGGCTTAGCGCTTTATTATCGATTAACCACACAGGGCACTAAACACAGGTTGAACGCAACTTTCTGTAGCACACAGAGTCCTGTAGAACTCAAAGTCCCGTGAAACTCAAAGTCCCGTAGAACTCAAAGTCCCGTAAAACGTAAAGTCCCGTGAAACTCAAAGTCCCGTGAAACGTAAAGCCCCATAGCAGCAAATCCCGTGTCTAGTGCCCTTGTGCCCTTGTGCCTGTCCAGGATAGCGCGAATTTGTCATGAAGCAAAAATGACCAATTGATTCCAGGACGAGTGTTTTTTAAAACAGCATCTGCACTACGTAATAGAACATCAATATCACCTGCACCGAGAACAGAGAGCCGCGAATCAGCACCATAGGCAGAGCGCTCGAAATCAGGTGGATCGTAGATTGGGCAATGCGCGCGTACAATATAAACATCACCGTGCCCTCCATGATGCCAAACTGCCCGGAAAATCCTGCTGCAGCAACGACAGCGGCAAACACTGGTAGATTCTCCACACAATTCAGGTGTGCTCGTGTCACTCGCTGACCAAAGCCGGGCAGATCTTCGCCACTGGGGGAAAACTTGTTAAGGGGGATATCCGAACCACCGATAATGGCAAATACCCGCGTACTGACCGCAGTAAGCACCAGCAGTAAAGTCAGGCCAGCATAGCCCGCCAGGGCAACTAAAGGTGCACTCATAGTTAAGGTTTCATTCATTCTTATTCTCCTTAAAATTGTGGTAGCGTCGTTGGGGCATCATGACGCAAAGCGTTTTGATTTCGCTTCGCAGAGCGTAATAAATGCTTTTATTAATGTACAGTGCATAATTGCATGAGCAATTGTGCAATTAAACGTTAACGAAGCTCTGCTGTAAGTTGATTAGAGCGCCCTTCGGTATGAGGGCGTTCGCGCAAAGCTCTCGAGGTGTTTCTTTATCTGGAGCGGGTGGTTGTGCGAAAACAGTGCCCGAGGTTTCGTGAAACAAATTTTTTAGATGGCTATTTAATATGGAAACAAGCACAGAGATACCCCTGTTCCCCCTGCAGATGGTTTTGTATCCGACCATTGCCACCAGGCTTCAGGTCTTTGAGCAACGTTATTTACGTCTGGTTCGTGAGTCCCTGGCTGAGCAAAAACCTTTTGGCGTCGTACCCATTACCAAAGGCAAGGAGGCGGGTAGTACGCCGGAAATCTATCCCTGGGGAACCCTGGTCACTATTCAGGACTGGGATCAATTGCCAAATGGCCTGTTCGGTATCGCTATTAAAGGTGAACAAAGGCTGCACGTAGAGAGCACACGCGTTGAAGACGATGGCTTGATGATCGCCGAAGCGAAAATTTATGAGCCCGACCCAGATGAACATATTACTTTCGCAGAAGATGACCTCGTCGATATGCTGGAAAGTCTGGCCAAACATATGGGTATTGACTCAAAGACTTTCCTGGCGGGTATCAACAAAGCTAGTTTAGCGTGGCGACTAGCTGGTGTGTTACCGGTCCAGCCGGAACTGAAAATGTCGCTGCTTGCCAAAGATGACGTTGAGGCGCGCCTGTTTGAGGTCAAAAAATGGGTGATTGAAATGAAGATGCGGCAGCAATGATAAGGCTGACTTAGACGTAGCAACTTAGACTTATCACCAACGAGCCAGGCATCAACGGGCTAGGCATCACCAAAATCCTTGATCGCTCTTAATAACTGACGACAGGTTATCTGGCCGACCAGTTTGCCGTTTTCAACAATCGGACGTCTCCTGTGCTTGTGATCAAGCATGGTGGCGGCAACCGTTATAATGTCCTCGTCGGGATGGTTAACTTCGACGTCTTTGGTCATGACATGCTGGACGATCTCCGCTCCAGGAGTATTGCCATTGTATACCGCGCTCACAATAGCTTTCAGACAGTCTAGTTCAGACAACATACCGACCAGGTGCTGATCGTCATCAACCACAACAACCCCTGAAAGTTTACTTTTCAGTATGACCTGCGCGGCTTCCGATACCGTAACGTCCTGTTGTACAGAAACAGGTTTACGCATGTATTCACGCACTTTAATAGACTTCGACATAAGCGATTTCTCGTACTCTTATTATTTATCCGCGATCAAATATCGCCTGTAAAAAAGCATAGCTGTTTATTAATAAAAACCAAGGTGGTTTTATCATGCGGAGTCTCTAAAGGCATCCACGTTACTACTTAATGCTGGTTAATCTTCTTCCGGTCGCCCCTTCAACATACGTAAAGGGTTGTAGGTCAATACGATGTCACCATTTTGATTGATCACTTCATTGAAGGTTCGTACCAGACCCCGGTTGCCTTTACTGGTTTTGCGAACTTCGGTGATTTCAAATTCGACGTGGATGGTATCGCCGGCCAAACAGGGCCGTTTCATATCAAGCTCCATATTCAGGAAAGCCATTCCCGTACCCTGCATGGTGGGCAATAGTAGACCTTCGGCGAAACTGTAGACCATGGCGCCGGGCGCAAAAGGTTCTTTAATCACTGATTTTTCACGGAGAAACTCGCGGTCAGAGAAAACCACTTCGTGCAAGCCCACCAAATTGACGAAATTACAAATATCGGCTTCCAGCACCGTTCTTCCCCAGGTTTCATATTTTTCGCCAACCTGAACGTCCTGCCAGTAAAATCCGCAACCAATTTTTTTCATATCCTGTATTTCCAGTGCTGTGTTCCAATGAATGTGTTCTCAATGAATGGGTTTCCAGTGAATATAGCTGTGTGCCTGACCGGTCGTGAATATTGAAGCAAATCTAAAAGCGACGCAAACCACTATGTACTAGCAACCACGATATACCAAACACAGTCTGACTAGTAGTCAACGTGACTGTATAATAACCGTCGTTTAACCAATTACATTTACCTAGAGAATCAAGTAGTGGATATCGAAGCCTATATGCAGCAGTTGGGCGCTAATGCCCGTACCGCTTCAAGAGCCATGGCCCGCGCCGGGACCGATACCAAAAACCAGGCATTGCATGCTATTGCCGAGGTGCTGGATGGCGAGCGTCAGCCATTAGCCATGGCCAATAAACGGGATATGGACAATGCCCGCAAAAATGGCCTGGAAGCAGCCTTGCTGGATCGGCTGGAGCTCACCTCAGGCCGTATCGATGGCATGATCGAAGGACTCGAACAGGTCGCCGCACTGCCCGATCCGGTGGGCGAAATTAGTGATATGAATTATCGCCCCAGTGGTATTCAGGTGGGCAAAATGCGCGTGCCGCTTGGTGTGGTGGGTATTATTTATGAGTCGCGGCCCAATGTAACCGTCGAAGCCGCCAGTTTGTGCCTAAAATCCGGCAATGCCACCATTTTGCGCGGTGGTAGCGAAGCAATACATTCCAACCAGGCCATCGCGACCTGTATCAAGCGTGGTTTGCAAAGTGCTGGTCTTACCGGTGATGCCGTACAGGTAATAGAAACAACAGACCGGGCAGCGGTGGGCAAGCTGGTTACTATGTCAGAGTTTGTCGACGTCATCGTGCCGCGGGGCGGCAAGGGCTTGATCGAGCGTATTAGCCGCGAAGCGCGGGTGCCGGTGATCAAGCATCTCCACGGCGTATGCCATGTATATATCGATGGCCAGGCCGATCTGGACAAAGCACATAACATTGCCTTTAACGCCAAAACTCATCGCTATGGCGTGTGCAATGCGATGGAAACATTACTCGTCGCCGAATCGGTGGCTGAATCTATTTTGCCCTCGCTGGCCGCCTCCTATACTGAGGCAGGTGTCAACATGCGCGGCTGTGAGGCAGCGAAAAACATAATTATTACAACGGGTTTTCCCTGCGAAGCAGCCAGCGAAGATGACTGGCATGAGGAATACCTTGCACCTGTGCTGGCGATTCGCGTGGTTAAAGGTGTTGATGCGGCTATCGAACACATCAACATGTATGGTTCACAACACACGGATGCGATAGTCACCGAAAATTACAGCATTGGCCGACGTTTTTTAAACGAAGTTGATTCAAGCTCGGTAATGATTAACGCGTCAACCAGATTTGCAGACGGTTTTGAATATGGTCTAGGTGCAGAGATTGGCATATCGACAGACAAGATACATGCTCGCGGTCCTGTTGGTCTGGATGGTTTAACCAGCCAGAAATATATTGTGCTGGGCGATGGTCACATCCGTGAATAAAAAAGGCCTGATTAAACTCGGCATGGTTAAACCCAGAGTGAACCGAAACACCCCGGGCAGGTTTTGAACGCGATCGGCATTTTTGGTGGCACCTTTGACCCGATACATATCGGTCACCTGAGGACCTGCGTCGAACTGCGCGAATATCTGCAGCTGGAGGAGATGCACATGATCCCCTGTGCTCGGCCTGCACATCGCGAGCAACCGGGGATAAGCGCGATACACAGACTGGCAATGCTGTGCCGGGCAATTGAAGGCGAACCAGGTTTGCGCGCCGATGACCGCGAACTGCGTCGCAAAGGTTTATCCTACACCGTAGATACGTTACAGGAATTACGCCATGAAAAAGGCGATGATTGCCCTCTGTATCTCTGTGTGGGCATGGATTCCCTGGCCAACCTTGATAGCTGGCAACGTTGGCAGGAGTTAACGGCTTTTGCTCATCTGGTCGTGGTCGCGCGACCTGGCTGGCAATTGCCAAAAACTGGTCCGGTGGCTAACTGGCTAGAAGACAAACTAGCTGCCGATATGCCATTGCTAAAACAGACTCCTGCTGGTCTGGTGCTGATTCGGGAAATGACGCTACTACCGGTATCCTCGACAAAATTAAGGCAAGACCTCACCGCTGGCCACTCGGTACGCTACCTGGTACCAGACGCCGCTCTTGATTACATCAACCAACATCATTTATATCAGAAGGACGTTCCATGACGCGTGACCTGAATGAAATTATTATTAATGCTCTGGAAAGCGTTAAGGGCCTGGATATAGTCACCCTGGATGTCACTGGCCTGACCGACGTAATGGATAACATCGTAGTGGTCAGTGGTAATTCAAACCGCCAGGTCAAAGCCCTGGCCAATGCGGTTATTGAGGACTGCAAAAAGGCAGGGTTTCGACCTCTCGGCATCGAGGGCGTCGACCTGGGAGAGTGGGTACTTGTTGACATGGGCGACACCGTTGTTCACGTCATGTTGCCCACCACTCGGGTATTCTACGACCTCGAAAAACTATGGTCCATGCGACCGGGGGATCTGGCACCCATGGATAATGAGTGAGCAACATTGAGACTGCGCATCCTCACAGTTGGGAGCAAAATGGCGGCCTGGGTTCAGGCCGGGTATCAGGAATATACCAAACGCTTGCCAGTTGAGTTCAAAATAGAACTCGTCGAAACACCATTGGCGCAGCGCCGCAAAGGTGAAGCGCCTGATCGAGCCATACAGTTAGAAGGCAAAGCCCTGCTCAAGGCACTGACCAAAAATGACCACGTGGTTGCACTTGCCGTGGATGGCAAGGCCTGGAACACTGAACAATTGGCACAAAACCTTCGAGACTGGCAGAACGATGGGAACAACATTAGCTTTCTAATCGGTGGTCCAGATGGCCTTGATACGGCCTGTCTGGCAAGAGCGAATCAACAGTGGTCTTTGTCGGCAATGACCCTGCCGCATCCGCTGGTGCGTATTATGCTTGCCGAACAACTCTATCGGGCCTGGTCAATCAATGCGGGACACCCTTATCATCGATAAAAACATCACCGAAACCGTTATCGAGTTCCGTGAATATGCGTGATTACCGAACCCTGAAAAACACCCATTGGGAAGCGCGGCTGTACGCTGTGCGGATCGGCGTTGCAGTACTGGCGGTGCTAATTATGCTGGGGGGGCTGGTGTGGCGCTATTATGATTTGCAGATTAATCGCCATCAGGACTTCGTCACCCAGGCCGACAACAATCGTATTCACGTGCGCGCTATACCTCCCGCACGAGGTCTTGTTTTCGACCGCAACGGGGTTTTGCTCGCGGATAACCGGCCCGGCTTTACCTTGTCCATTGTCATCGAAAGAAGTGAAAATATAGACAAATTATTGGCGGAGCTTGACCAGCTCCTCGATCTTGATGAGGCAGAAATTGAACGCTTTAACAAATTTGCCCAGCAGCGTCGGCCCTACGAATCCGTACCGTTACGAGATAAGCTCAGTGAACAGGAACAAAGCATCCTCGCGGTGAATGAGTATCGTCTCGACGGCGTCGAAATATCGGCGCAATTAATAAGGCATTACCCACTCGCTGATCAACTGGCCCACGTAGTTGGTTATACCGGCAAGATCAACGAGCGAGAGCTCCGTATTCTCAACAGTAAACAATATGCGGGTATCCATACCATTGGCAAAACCGGCCTCGAAAAATATTATGAAACCGACTTGCTTGGCGAGGTCGGCTATGAGCATGTAGAAACCAACGCTCGTGGCCGCGTGATGCGTGTGCTGGAACGGATTGATCCTGTGCCCGGTGAAAATCTCCACCTGTACCTCGACAGTCGCCTGCAGGAAATCGCCATGGCTGCGCTAGGTGAAGAACGTGGCGCGGTGGTAGCGATAGAAACGGAGACGGGCGGCGTATTAGCTCTAGCCAGCACGCCATCCTTTGACCCCAATCTTTTTGTCACGGGTATTTCACACAAAAACTACGACGCGTTGGTTAATTCCCCCGAGCGTCCACTTTTTGACCGTGCCTCACGCGGGCAATACCCGCCCGGTTCAACTGTGAAACCGGTTTTCGGACTCGCCGCACTGGACAGTGGCATTATCTCTCCCAGCTATACAGTATACGATCCCGGTTTTTACCAGCTTGATAACAAAAAACACAAGTACCGCGACTGGAAGCGCGGTGGTCATGGTAGCCGCATAGATATACATAAGGCCATAGAACAATCCTGCGATACTTTTTTTTACACCATCGGTTTTAAAGCCGGTATAGATCGTCTGCATGATTATGGCGAGTTATTTGGCTTTGGTGTTACCAGCGGAATTGATCTTCCCGGTGAAGCGAGAGGGATCATGCCTTCCAAAGACTGGAAGCACGGCGTTCAAGGCGTAGCCTGGTACCCTGGCGACACAGTCAATGTCAGCATCGGCCAGGGTTTTATGCTTGCCACGCCAATACAATTGGCTGTGGCCACCAGTCGCCTGGCAACTCGAGGTCTGGTGAAAAGCCCCAGACTGGTTATTGCTAATGAAAACAGCGAACTGACCGACGACAATGAAGCACACGACAATGAGGTAATAGATAATAAGATACTGCAAATTGGCTCGAAACATTGGCAAGTCATCACCGATGCTATGGTCGGAGTTGTGCACAATGTGCGAGGAACCGCGAGCCGAGCGGTGACCGGGCTCGACTACAAAATGGCTGGTAAAACTGGCACCGCCCAGGTTGTAGGGATTAAACAGAATGAAAAATATGACGCCAAAAAAATGGTTAAATTACAACTGGATCACGCCTTGTTCATCGCCTTTGCCCCCGCCGATAATCCGCGTATTGCCGTAGCCGTGATCGTAGAAAATGGCGAGCATGGCTCCTCTACCGCTGCACCAGTGGCTCGCAACCTGATCGATGCTTATCTACAGTTTTATCCACCACCTGAGGTGGAAGAAAGTGGCTGAATTTGACCATCAGTTAAAAGAATACGGCAGGGTAGTCCATAGCTGGGGCACATCCCGTTTAGGGGTGCGTATCGACTGGATGCTGCTATTGCTGTTACTTACTTTGATGGCCACCGGAATAGCAATTTTACACAGCGCCAGCGGTCAACAATTTGTCTACGTCAAACGGCAGCTCGTTTTTATGGCAGTCGGCCTGGTTGCTATGTTGATAGTGGCGCAGGTGCCACCGCGGTTTCTCGAGCGATGGGCCTTTGTACTTTACTATATTGGCCTGGCGCTACTGGTTGGCGTGATTTTTTTTGGGGTAGGCGCCAAGGGCGCCCAACGCTGGTTAGATCTTGGCTTTTTTCGCTTTCAACCCTCCGAACTACTAAAGATCGGCGTGCCTCTGATGTTATCTGCCTATATGGGCAAGCGCTTGCTGCCACCGCGCTTCAAGCATGTCATGGCGGCATTGCTGATCATCATTACACCGGCCGTACTAGTGGGAATGCAACCGGATCTGGGTACCGGGCTACTGATATTCGCTGCCGGTGGCTTTGTCCTGTTTCTTGCCGGTTTGAGCCTACGGTACCTGAGTGCAGCACTTGTGGTGGCGCTAACCGCCACCCCCCTGTTCTGGTTTTATTTGCTCCGCGATTACCAGAAATTGCGTATCATCACCTTACTCGATCCCCAGTCGGACAAGCTCGGGGCAGGCTGGAATATCATTCAGGCAACCACTGCTATTGGTGCTGGAGGTCTGACCGGTAAAGGCTGGCTGTCAGGCACACAATCGCAGCTAAACTTCCTGCCAGAAAGCCATACCGATTTTATTATTGCAGTGTTGTCGGAAGAATTTGGTTTTGTCGGCGTGATGCTTTTATTGTTACTGTATTTGCTGATCATCATGCGTGGGATATTTATCAGCCTGCGGGCGCAAAGTATGTTCGGGCGACTGGCAGCGGGGAGCATTACACTGACATTTTTTTTCTATATTTTTGTCAATTTAGGTATGGTATCCGGCATCTTGCCTATTGTAGGCATTCCGCTACCGATGGTAAGTTATGGTGGTACAGCAATTGTGAGCCTGTTGCTCGGATTTGGCGTACTCATGGCGATTAGCACAGAGAGAAAAAGGATGGGGCAGTGAGAGTGATAACAAGTTGGCGGTGGTTGATAGTAGCGCTGTGTACTGTTGCGCAATGGGGTTATACGGAAGATTCGCGAAACTACAGTGAAAACGCCATGGCGCAGGAATTCATCGACTACATGGTCAGGGAACATGCTTATGACCGAGTAGACTTACAGCTGATATTTGACGAGGCTATCTACAAGCAGTCTATCGTCAATGCCATGAACCGGCCGGCGGAAAAGGTCAAGAAATGGAAAGACTACCGCAAGATTTTCGTCACTGACAAGCGGCTCCGCCAGGGTGTTGAGTTCTGGCAGGAACATCTTCCCACGCTTGAAAAAGCGCAGGAAGAATACGGTGTACCGATAGAAATCATTGTTGCTATTCTCGGTGTCGAAACCTACTACGGCCGTATGACCGGAAACTATCGAGTGATTGATGCTCTGAGTACGTTAGCGTTTGATTACCCCAAGCGCAGCCCGTTTTTTACCCGCGAACTGGAAAACTTTCTACTACTCAGTCGCGAACAGAACCTCAATCCTTTAAATCTTACCGGCTCCTATGCCGGGGCCATGGGCTACGGGCAGTTTATGCCCAGCAGCTACCGTGCTTACGCCGTTGATTATAATGGTGATGGTGTTGCCGATATCTGGAATGACCCGGTTGATGCCATAGGCAGTATTGCCAACTATTTTGCTCGCCATGGTTGGCAGAAGGGTGGTGTTATTGCCGTACGCGCAAGAATCACCAGCGGCTACAACAAGGAAATCGTCAATAAAACCATAAAGCCAAAACTCACATTAGCCGAGCTCAAGCAGGAAGGTTTTAGCCCAGCAAACGCCGATATGAGCGCCGACACCAAAGCTATTCCTCTGAAATTACAGGGCGAAGATGGCATGGAGTTCTGGTTGTGTTTCCAGAATTTTTATACCATCACCCGCTATAACACCAGCTTTCGTTATGCCATGGCAGTTACCCAGTTGAGCGAAGAGCTGGCAGGGCAAGTTGATCATGCCCAACCTTAAATCTATTTTGCTGTTATCGCTGGCATTGCTGTTAATCGCCTGTACGAGTACCGACTCAAAAGAGGCGTCTAGCCAACGTGCTGGGTCACTGCCGAGCGTCATACGCGATGGCCCGCCACCAGACGATGTCGATGTCTCGACTATTGCTGATGCCGTACCCAGAATTGATCCTGTTACCGCCGCAGGCAATAAAAACCCCTACTCTATAAATGGTAAAACCTATCGTCTGCTACCCGTTTCCGCAGGCTATCGAGAAGTGGGCATGGCCTCCTGGTATGGCACTAAATTTCATGGCAACCCTACTTCTAACGGCGAAACCTACAGCATGTACGGTATGACCGCCGCCCATAAAACCTTGCCGATACCCGCTTATGCGCGAGTTACAAACCTGGCCAACAACCGCAGCGTGATAGTGCGAATCAATGATCGGGGACCCTTCCACAGTGATCGCATTATTGACCTGTCATATGCCGCAGCAAAAAAACTGGGTTATGCTGCGCACGGTACTGCTCGAGTAGAAGTGACAGTCATTGACCCGGTCGCTTTCCAGCAGAATTCAGTGGCATTACCCAGAGAATCTGTCGCGGCTGGCAGCACATTAAAAGGACCGTATCAACAAACCACAGACACGGCATCGACAAAGGCTTTTTTACAGGTAGGGGCCTACACCACCTATACGGCCGCGAAGCAGCATCGCCAGCAAGTTTCGGGGATTACTGCTTATCCAGTTGCTGTTCATGAAGCCGTTCATCCAACGGAGAACAGCGCTCTGTTCAAGGTGGTTATTGGTCCAATTACCAATCGGATAAAGCTTTTTCAACTGCGTGATCAACTTATTCAGCAGGGACCTTTCAGTCCATTTGTTGTCTATAATACGTCTGGCACAGGCTTACCATAAAACGAATTTACGGAGTGTGGGCCGTGTTAGAATAAGCTGCTCTAAATATCCTGTTTATGTCTATATAAACAGACCCCATCGCGCAAAAATTTATAGCAAACGGAACGAATAAGGCGTTATTCATATGTGTAAATATCTGGCAGTGGCTCTATTGGCGCTCCAATCTCTGTTCGTTGTGTCTGTGGGGG
>Ga0164313_10002310_pt1 | contig 17107 bp, 16 predicted proteins | sample GuaBasSedimGuay4_FD_113735 | JGI IMG/M metagenome (GOLD analysis project Ga0164313, IMG submission 113735) | Subseafloor sediment microbial communities from Guaymas Basin, Gulf of California, Mexico - Guay4, Core 4569-4, 0-3 cm | ecosystem: Environmental > Aquatic > Marine > Hydrothermal vents...
GATACCTTCAGACCCGCCAACGAATTGCAGCATGACGAAGTATTGAGCACATCGGAATTCACCTTGCGAGCGATACATACCCCGGGCCACGTCAGCAACCATTTCTGTTTCTTCCTGGAAGAGGAGCAGATGCTGTTCGCTGGTGATCACATGATGAACGGCTCTACTGTGGTGATCATACCGCCCAGTGGTGATATGAAGGACTATATCGAGTCCTTGCAGTTATTATTGCGTTACCCTCTCAAGCTCATTGCCCCGGGGCATGGAGAGGTGATAGAGGATTCGCAGGCCGCTGTAGAATGGCTGGTTAATCACCGCCTCCAGCGTGAAAGCAAGGTGATCACAAGCTTGCAACACCTGGGGCGCTCGTCTCTGGATGATCTGGTCAAGGTGGTTTACGACGACGTGGATACCAGTCTGCACAAGATGGCTGAACTCTCTCTCAGTGCCCACCTGATCAAGTTACAGCAGGAAAATCGCGCATTACACCATGTTGTGAATGACGCCTGGGAGATGTTTGAAAGTAATGAGTGAGCCTGTCGGCCGGGGCGTCCACCATGTGGCTGGGGTTGTTTACAGCCCCCTCTCCGCCCAATAAAATAACAGGCTACCCTTTACCCTTCCTCCAGAGTACACCATGTCGGACGATTATGATTTTTCCTACTCCTACCAAACCGGCACACCCTCACCCGCGCCGCAACCAGCCGGCACCCCTGAGCCCGCAATAGATAACCATCTCTACGCCTTCGCCGAATGCAATCGCGTGAATATACCAAACGCAGGGACGTTGCTTATTCACAGACACAGTAACAGCCAAATGATGGTGGCGCCCGAGGTCTCGATGGCGCTGTACTCCTGCAGGACTTTTCGCACACTGGCGCAACACGTGGACGTACTCACCAGCACCATCCCTCAACTGGCAGGCCAACAGGCCGATGTGGCCAATGTACTGGGAATGGTGAAAGACGCTGGGCTTATGACGAGCGGCGAAGCCATGTGCCAACGCCTGCGCCAGAGCGCAACACCGACCACAAACCTGCCCCCCACCCGGGTCTTCATCATTACTTGCGACCGCACGCTAGCAGTACAGCGCTTGCTTGAATCCATGCTGCACGCCGGCAGTTTGTCTCGCCATGAACAGCTCTTTCTGGTGGATGACTCCCGCGACGCGCACAATGCTGAGATAAATCGTGAAACCGCCGTAAAATTCAACCTCTCCAGCCCCAGGAACATTCAATATGTGGGCGCCAAAGAGCAACAAAGCCTGCTGGACGCGCTGATAGCCGAACTGCCAGAACATGAACAGAGCATCCGCTTCCTGATAGACCGCCAGCGTTGGACCAATCACAAAAGCTACGGCCTGGCCCGCACCGTTTGCCTGCTGCTCTCGGTTGACTGTCGCACCATAGTAATGGACGACGACGTGATATGCGCCGCAGTGGCCTCCCCCCATAAACGTGACGGACTGGCATTTGCCGATACCCCCAGGGAAGTGGATTTCTACGCATCGGAACAGGACATACTCAACCGCACCGCAAAAACCGGCTTCGACCCCCTTACCGGCCACGCCCAATGCCTGGGCTTGCCCATGGCGCAGGCATTGCAAAAGCTGGGGATGGACGACTTGCGGGAACACCACCTGCAAGGAGCCAACGCCGCCTACCTCAGCCACTGGAGCGGCAACTCTCCCATATTGGTCACCCAGAGCGGTACCTTGGGCGATCCGGGATCACCCGGCAACCGCTGGATTTACACCATCGACCCGGCCTCTGCCCAGCGCCTGCTGGCCAGCCCCGGCAGTTTGGATTCCGCACTGGTCAACCGTCACTACTGGATCGGCCAACCACGCCCCCAGTTCACTAAAATGGCTGTTATCTCTCAAGTTACCGGCCTGGACAACTCCTACTTGTTGCCACCCTACTTCCCCGTATTCCGTGGCGAGGATTACCTGTTCGGCGCCATGGTGGAATACCTGCACCCCCAGGCCGCGGTACTGGAATACGACTGGTGTGTACCCCACTTCCCCATGGACGCTAGGCAGGGCACCAAAGATAACGAGCCCGCCACCGGCAAAGGCAAGATCAACCTCAGTAAATACATCACTGACCGCACCGTGTACGAAGTAGGCATTTCACCCGCAACACGGCTACAAAGCCTGGCCGTGCTCACCAAAGCACTGAGTGAAACTTCAAACCAGGGCCTGCTCGCTATCTACCGCACCGAAGTAGCCGAAGGCCAGGGCGCGCGATTGAATGACCTCAGAGAGTACCTGAAAAATGGCACTCCAAGGCCAGAGGTATGGCAGGCCTACTTGCAACAAAGCGTGGAGAGTATCAGTCAGGCCATGCAAACGGTCGCCAACCTGAAAGATATCACCGGCATGCCGGACGGCTACGAAGAACAGGCGATACTTGAAGAATTTCGTGCACACAGCAACGAATTCGCCACATCACTGAGCGCGTGGTCCGCTATTCGCGAAGCCGCCGCCGCCATCACCAGACAACTGCTTGAGTCGAGTGACTTGACACCTTGACCCAAGCTCAATCATCATCTGCGTGGCACCACACTTATGTCTTCCTTATCAAACACCTTTAGTCAGCGTCACATGGTGGACCATAGCATGCCTGCCCTGACCGGGCTTCGAGGTTTGTGCGCGCTTTGGGTACTGGTGTATCATGCCTGGGCATATGCCACTCCCCGGGAAATCATTTTTTCCGTATTTGGCGAACCCATCAGATTTCATGTCTTTTTGTCATTGGGCTGGTCGGGCGTACAGGCATTGTTTGTCCTTTCGGCATTTTTGTTGACCATACCCTACGCACGGGCAAATGCAGGACTCTCACCAAAGCCCAGAACATTCAGCTATATCATCAGGAGGGTCGCTCGCGTCTTTCCCGCATACTACCTGCAATTGTTCCTATTATTGTGCATTAGTTGGTTCGTTTCCCAACGATTGGTTATCAGCCCGTCACAGCTACCCCATTTTCTCCTGATGTTGTTCACGCCACCGCCCGTGGGCGTTGGCTCACCGGTAAATATCAATGGCGTCTGGTGGACACTACCGATTGAATTGTCTTTTTATCTACTACTGCCCCTCATCGCATGGCTTGCCTCATGGCGGTGGAAATCGCTTCTGTTACTACTTTGCCTTGCCTCAATGATAGGCTGGAGATACTACGTACTCAGTGTTATCAATCCCGATCAGAAACACTTATGGGTAGCTCAATTGCCTGGCTCTATGGATTCGTTTGGCCTGGGAATGCTTGGTGCCGTAATCCACGTTCAATATACCCAGGTTCGGAGCAAATCAAAGGTCTACAGCAGAACTTTACTTGCTCTTCTATGTGCCACGCCACTTGTGTTGATTTTTTTGGGACGTTGGATGGCTGAGCTTTATGAAACGTATTGGACGGTCTCCACAATTCTATTTTCGTGGACTCTGATTTTCAATTTAGCGGTATTGATTGTTGTCCTCAATTGCGCCAACAATCAGTTTTTTCTTCCCAGGGTATTGAGCAATCGACTACTGTTTTATCTGGGCACCGTTAGCTATGGGGTTTACTTGTGGCATGCACCGATTGGAAAATGGCTACAAAAACTTACGTGGATTGACCAGATGGAAGGGTATCAATTCCCGAGGCTGGCAGTTGCAATGTTTCTGCTGTCTCTACTGGCCGCAACGTTCTCCTGGTTTCTGGTTGAGAAAAAAGCTATCGCTTTGACCAAACGCAGTTCCTCCAAGACTTCAATAACACCCCAGTGACTTCGATGGAATTTTACCGGCATGAATGAGTTGATCGTCTGCCAAAATTGGAGTGGTGTCACGTATTTCCCGGGTCAGGTGGTTGATTACCGGGCTATTCAGGGCTTTCATAGGTTGATAAAGTCAGCTTTCGGTTATAATCGCTGCTTCGATATCGGCTGGTGGATTTGTTCAAATTGATTTTTTCTCGTAGCGCACCCGGGAGTGCCCGTGGCTTTAGCTTGCTGGAGATGGTTGTCGCTGTGGCGATACTGGGCGTTTCCCTGGCTGCGTTATACCAGGCTGCCGGTGGCGCAACCCGGATCGTCGGGGTAGATGAAAAAACAGCTTACGGAGTTGAGTTGGGGCGGTCTCTACTGGCGAACTATGCGGTAGTACCTCTTGCGGGTATCAGTGAGGCAGGTGAAACCGAAGGGGGTTTTGCCTGGAAGGTTGTTGCTGAACCGGTAATGTTGCCGGAGGAAACGACGTTGGCCGAGGGCATGTTGCAGCATATAAGGGTTGTTGTCAGTTGGCCTGATGGAGGCAGAGATCGCGAGATTGCTTTCGAATCGGTGGTTGCGGGCAGGGAGGATAGTGAGTGAGCCGTGTGAGGGGTTTTACCCTGGTAGAAGTGATGGTCGCTTTAACACTCCTGTCGATGATCATGGTAGCCACGATCGCCGCCATGCGAGCATTTGGTAATACCAAGACCACGATCAAACAGGTGACGGACCGGGTTGATGAGGTCCGAGTGGTTAGTGAGTTCCTGCGCAACACAATTGGTGGTGCAATGCCTCTATTGCGAGTGGGTGTCATGGACCATACCTTTAATGAGGGAGCGGATCTTGGAACTTATTTTTGGGGAGACTCTACCGAAATGATGTGGGTGTCACCTCTGGTTGCCGGTGCCGACCTGGGAGGGGCTTTCGTGATGCGTATGACCTTTGTAGACGGGAAAGTGGAGCTTAAGTGGCATCCTTATGAGGCATCGATAGAGGCGTTCACCTGGGGCGAGCTTGAGCCCCGTGTTTTACTGGATGATGTGGAAGAGTTTGAACTCGGTTATCTCTCTGCCTACGGGGGCGAATGGGTTCAGGAGTGGCCCGGATTTGATGCCAATCCAGTGTCTGTGCGGCTGAATATCAAGTCCCGGGAGAGGTATTGGCCTGAACTGGTAGTGCGCGTGGACGCGGGTGAGCTTAACACGCAATGACACGAAGGCTTCTCCTGTGACAACCCTGGCACATAAAATATGAGCGGTTGCAGCTGTCCTCGCGCACCCCAGGACGGTGTTGCCCTGGCGATACTGGTCTGGTTTCTGGCCGCCATGTCGATATTGGTGGCGGGTATTGTCATGCAGGCCAGGGTGGACATTAAGCTGGCTCAGTTGCATGCCACACGGGCGCGGGTTGAGGCGGCGGCCGATGGCGCTATACAGTTGGCGCTTGCCGATCTGATGCTTCTCGAAGTGGATGGAGAGTTTTCCGGGCGGGTTGTGCACCATGGGTCTCACAGCCTGGGTGGTCTGGATGTGTCAGTGAGTCTTACCCCGCTCACCGGGCTGATAGACCTCAATCAAGCAACGGAAGAGCTGTTGTTCAGGGTGTTTTCTGTAATAAATGATGTAGATGAAACTGTGGCACGTGAGCTGTCAACCAATGTGGTAAAGTGGCGGTCTCCAGACCCCTTCCCCGGAGAACTGGGGTCACAGATCAACGAGGAGCCCCGGGGGCTGGCGGGTATGACCGGGGCCCGCCATGGCCGTTTTGAAGCAATAGAGGATTTGCTGTTGGTACAGGGAGTAGACAGGCGTATTTTCGAGGCCATTAGGGATTCCGTCTACGTCGACCAGGCGGGTCAGCCTGGTGTGGATTGGGTATCTGCCCCCGCCTCCGTGTTGCAAGCGCTGGGGGATATGGACGAAGAGGCGGCGATGGATTTGGCTGAATCGCGTTTGACGGAAAAAGTGGAGGGCCTGGTGGCGCCACAGGGAATAGACTTGGGCTTTCAGGAGACGGCGGATTTATCTTCTTATCGTGTAGATGCCCTGGTGGTATTTGACGGTAGCGTTTTTCGACGCCGTCGTTGGGTGGATCGCGCCCGAAGTGGTGCGGACGGGCTTCCCTGGCGCTTCTTTCGAACCGAAGCGGTGCGAGTTTTGCCGCAAATTGAGGGCAGCGGCCTGGTCGTGAAAGAGGACGCCCATGCTGGAAACTAGCCAGCCCTGGAACCTTTTTGGTTATGATCTGCGCCGGGGCCTCCATTATTTTCGCGCCGGTTGGAGCGATTTCCTGTGGGGAGATGACTCGCCTGTCCTGAATGTCATTGATGAGGTTGTAGAGGTTCATCTGGAAGCGGGTGAGACGCGTTATTACCAGGCGGGAAAGTTGGTTGTCGGGCCCGTTGCACCGGGTACGGTGAAGGCGCAAGCCATAGTGCTCCCCGAGCGTCTGGTCTTGTCCAGGACACTGCGGGTTCCAGTTGCGGCTGAAGCCGACCTTGATTCAGTTCTGGTGCTCGAAGTGAGGGCGAGCAGTCCGTTTCCGGAAGCTGATACATCCTATGGCTGGTCGATTGTCGACCGCCGGGCGAGTGACCTGGATGTGCAATTAGTCATTACTTCGCAAAGTGCTGTTATGGCGTTCATTGCCTCGCAATTGGACTGCCATGATATTCGCGCCTATGAGATTTGGGCACAGTCTGGAGGCCGAATGGTATCGGTATCCGGTTTTGGTGAGGCAAAACGCCAGCAGAGAAACCGGCGTCGTTTTGGCCGAATGGCTATTGCACTGGCCTATTGCCTGCTGGTGGTTATTGCAGCTTTTGCGCTGGGTGCCGGGGCAAAGTATCTGGAATTGCAAAAGGTACGCGCGATTCAGGTCCGGGTGGAGCAGTCGGCCAGTGAAGCGGTAGAATTGCGTACCGGGCTTGCCTCTTCAAAGGGTTTGATTGGGGCTGTCAATAAACTGCTTCTGGAATATCCGGCCCCGCACTATGAATTAAAAAGATTGGCGACGATACTGGGGGATGACACCTGGATTATGATGGTCGAGATTAATGGATCAAACATAAAAATCGATGGGCAGTCCAGTGATGCTGCGGCTGTGATGCAGCAGCTACTTGACCACTCCGCCTATGTTCGGGTTGTTTCCCCTGTTGCCATTAGGAAAGTGGGCTCGGGTATCGAGCGTTTCCTGCTGAACCTGACCCTCGCAACGGAGGATGGCGGCGAATGAGGCTGAATGTCACGGCCGACCGGGCAACTCTTGTGGTTGCTTGCTCGCTGGGTTTAATTGTGCTGTTCGCTTTGTACTGGGCGCTTCATTTCTGGTTGCTGAGGCAGGATTTCGTCGGTGAAATAGAGGCCATTCAGCCCAGAACAGCGCGTCTCCTGGGGATTATGGAAAGCGTCGATCAGTTGCGGGTGGCCAGTAATGAGGCCGGCGGCATGCTGCGGGAGCTGGCGTATCCTGCCAACAGGGACAGCGCAACCACGGCGGCTGCCATGCAACAGGATATCCGGGAACTGATGACGAGTGCCGGGCTGTCGATTTCAGGAAGCCAGATCTTGCCCACGCGAGGGGCTGATGGTTTTGACCGGTTGAGCCTGGATATCACTGCTGAAGGGAATATTGATGCATTGGATGAGGCGTTTTCGATTCTGGGGCTCATGCGTCCGCTGGTGTTTGTGAAGTCGGTGACGGTAAAACCTTTCCGTACTCGCAGCCGCAGCCGCAGCCGCAGCCGCGAGCCCGAGAGCACAGCCGGGGGTGATCCGCGCAAGCTGACTGCGCGATTTCATTTATTCTCGTTAAGGTTGATGGACTGATGCGGTACAATAGTGTCCGGATGGCGGGTAATTCGGGTCGCCACAGATGAAAAATACCACAGAACTGCAGCTACAGAAGCTTGCCCTGGTGTTGACAGGTGCCGTGGTGCTGCAAGTGTTGTGGAGTGGGACCAGTTTATTGCTCTTGTCGGCTCCGGACCCGATATTCCCGGCAGAGGCATCGCTGCGGGTCGAAGACATACGGTATAGCTTAGAACCCGATGGTGAGTTGTTTTCCGCCCTGGATTCCCGGCCCGTATTCTGGCGGGGCCGGGAGGCATATGTCCCGCCTGACGACACAGGGAAAAACAGTGGGCCAGTGAAAAAACAGAGCAGCAAAGCCATCGATGAGGTGACACTAAAAGGGGTGTACACAGGAGCTAAACCCGGCATTATCGTCTTGTATAAGGGCCAGCGCCGCAGGTTGCTGCTGAATGAATCTATAGCGGACTGGACATTTACCATGTTGAGTGCGGACTCTGCGGTTTTTGAAAGTAAAGAGGACAGCAGAGCGCTCCGTCTGGAGCATGCGTCCCCCGTTGCGAAAGCTAAAGCTAAAACTAAAGCTAGAGGCGGTATGAGCCGGAGGAAGGACTCAACCGATAACCTAACGGATAACGATGAAAAAGCAGGCGAATAGAATTGCGATATTTTCTTAAGTTGCCATGGGTGGCGATGGCGGCAACAATGCTGGCGCTCGCTAGCTGCACCACGATGGAGCAGGAGACTTCCAGTTCCTGGGGGGTCGATGACGCCACTGAGCAAGTGGATGAAGGTGTAACAGTCGGGGGCGCGCCAGCCAGTGACCCCATGAACCTGAGGGATGGCCCGGGCCCGGATGTTGAAGTGCCAAATCAGGCTGCGACAGAACTGGAGCCGCATGTAGCGAGTGAGCCTACGCTCTACAGGGGGTCCGATCAGGTGGTTCGGATGCCCGAGCCGCAGCCACCCGTGCGGTTTTATGGCGATGCGGTGAGCCTTAATTTCGAAGAGGCGCCGCTGACCGAGGTTGTACATGCGGTAATGGGCGATATTCTGGAGCTCGACTACATTGTCGAACACCCGATCAACGGTAAGGTGACGTTGCGTACGCGTACCCCTGTGCCCCGGGACCAGCTGTTGGAAATACTGGAGTCGCTGCTCCAGGCCAACAAGGCGCTGATGGTGCGGGACAAGAATGGGCGTTACTTTATCAGTGCCTCCGGGCAGATGAGTAAGTTGCGGCCGGGTGTCTCTGCTCCGACGTCCGGAGTAGTTGGCTACAGCACCATAATTGTACCGTTACAGTTTATCAGCGCGAAAAATATGGCGGATATTTTGAGCCCGGTGGCGGATGAGGCCGCTCTTGTGCGCATCGATCCGTTGCGCAACCTGTTGATGCTGGCGGGGACGCGCTCCCAACTGGATGGTTGGCAAGAGATCATCACGACGTTTGATGTGGATTTGCTCAAGGGTATGTCGGTGGGCATCTTCCCGATCGAGAACGCCTCGATCGAGGATATTGACGATGCGCTGTCCAACATGCTGGGGAAAGAGGGCGGTGAAGGTGTGGCGGAAGGTGCTGCCGGTATTGGTAGTATGGTCCGTATTATTGCGATAGAGCGGCTCAATAGCATCATGGTAGTGACGCCCCGCGCCCATTATCTGGAGCGCATCAAGACCTGGATTGAGCGCCTCGACCGGGCGCCCGATGCCAATTTTGAACGGCGCCTTTATGTCTACCCCGTTCAGAACACCAATGCCAGTCATCTGGCTGAGCTGTTGAGTACTATTTTTTCCGGGTCTGGTGGCGGGGGCGGGCGTGACAAAGCGGGCGTGGCACCTGGTTTTACACCCGAAAAAGTGTCTTCATCGTCGGGTGGTGACGGCGCTGGTTCAAAATCGCGGGCCGCCTCCCGGAGCAAGAATTTCAGCGTGGGTGATATTCGGGTGGTGGCGGATGAAGAGAACAACGCGCTGCTTATTTATGCCACAGGCAAGGAATATCGCAAGATTCAGACGGCGTTGGCGCGCCTGGACATCGCGCCAACGCAGGTCATCATAGAGGCCAGTATTATCGAAGTGACCCTTACCGAGGACCTCAAATACGGCCTGGAGTGGTCATTTAACAACAGTTTGGGCGGGGACTACACGGGCGTGGGGCAGTTGGTCAGTGGCGCGAGTATCGGGGCAAATGTTCCGGGGTTTGCCTATTCGATGATCAATGGCAGTGGTGATATCAAGGCTGTGTTGAATGCACTGGCCGAGGAGAGCTTGTTAAATGTGATATCCTCGCCCTCCGTGATGGTCCTGGACAACCAGACAGCTTCAATTCATGTGGGAGACCAGGTGCCGGTCGAGACTTCCAGTACCATTACCGATGGCGGCAATACGATTTCCTCCATCACCTACAAGGACACAGGGGTGCAATTGACAGTAACGCCGTCGGTGAACGCCGGCGGTATGGTGACCATGGATATCGAGCAGTCGGTAACCGATGTCGGGCCTGTCGATAGTGAAGGCGCCGACCAGCGCACCTTCCTGGAGCGTACGATCACCAGCCGGGTGGCGGTCAGGTCTTCTGAGTCTGTGGTGCTGGGCGGCTTGATCCGCGAAAACAAGGCTAGCGGCAGCAGCGGCATACCCGTGTTGCACAATCTCCCTCTGATAGGCCCTCTATTCGGCACTAAGACAATAGAAGATTTTCGGACTGAACTGTTAGTGATTATCACGCCCAGGGTGATCTACAGTGATTCGGACTTACGCGATGTGAGCCGGGAAATGCGCTCGCAGATGCGGGGGCTGGACCTGATCGATACATCCAGGTCATCCGCGTTTTTTTCCGACAGAAAAGTCGATGAGAAGAATGAAGTAGAAGAGTAGGGCCGTTTTTGAACAAGTGAGTAGTAGAAATATAATGAGCCGTAGAAAACTTAAGTTATTGGGCCTGGCAGCAGTTGCTGTGTACGTGGTTTTATCCAGCGGTTGCGCCCAGTTCGGTAAAAAGCCGGATCTGCCGCCGGAGGAGGCGGTTCGCCTCAGGGCCCAGGCCTGGGCTGATGCGCTGCTGGCTGGCGATCTGCAAGGGGCATATGCATTGACATCACCCACTTACCGACAATTTGCCTCCGCGGGGCTCTATAACGTGTTGGTGGCCGGTAGTGCGAATTGGACCAGTGCCGTGGTGGATTCGGTATACTGCGAGGAAGATGTCTGCGATATTCGGGTTATGGTCGAGTACCAGTTAAAGCAGTATAATATGACTAACCGGCGGCCCCTGCCCTATAAGTGGGTGAAGGTAGGTGGTGACTGGTGGCTGTACGTGCCGGCAAAATGATGAAATTGGGCGCCGCGTGTGACTTTTTGACATAAATAGAATTTGTGTTTCCGCTTGATTTATATAAAGTTGTTGGACTGTGAGGCTTTTAATTTAGGACTTGGCTGGCGGTGTTGGAAATTAAGCATTTATAACGTTGACGCCTACTGGTCACTGTGATAATTTTCGCCTCGTAGAGTATGTGTGAGCACTTCTCCGTCCACGTTAATGCAAGCGGGGGGGGTAGGTTTGGGGGCATACTTACGCCTTACTGAGTGCAGCTTTAACTAACTGAAACAGTGTTATATTGTAAAACCTTAGGAGTAACAAAGATGAAAAAAATATTACCAGTGGCGGTTCTCGCTGCATCACTGACCGGTGTGAGCGGAGCGCAAGCTGTGCACCTGAATCCGGAAGGGCTTGGTCAGGTGTTGTTATACCCCTTCTACAGTGCGGAAGGTACTAACGACACATACATCAACCTGGTCAATACCACCAGCGATTACAAGGCGGTTAAGGTTCGTATCCTCGAGTCCATGAATAGCAAAGAGGTTCTCGACTTCAACGTTTACCTGTCGCCCTGGGACCATTGGTCTGCGGTGATAACGGCCGACGCCAACGGTGATGGCGCTACCCTGACATCCAACGACAACAGCTGTACAGTGCCTCTGGCGGTCTCGCAGGGTCAAGCTATCCCGTTCCGGACCTTTGAGTTCGATGGCTCGCGCGTGGGCAGTACTGCGGATTCTGTCTCTGGTGTTGAGCGTACCAGGGAAGGCTATGTTGAAGTCATCGAGATGGGCACCGTTACTGGTTCCGTCCTGCAGGCAGCCATCAAGCACGACCAAGACGGCGTTCCCGGCAATTGTAACCTGATGGACACGAACTGGTCGCGACCCAGCGGCGTGTGGCTCGGTGATTCGACTGAAGGCCTGGGTACATTGTCTGGTGGTCTGTACGGCTACGGCGTGTTGATCGACGTTCCCGCGGGTGCCGCAGGCGCTTACGACGCAGTGGCGATTGATAACTGGGCTGTTCCCGGAGCTATTTCACACACTGCTCCAGGTAGTACTTCTCCTTCGATCGGTAGTGATGCCGATACCTTCTACGATGTGTTTACCGAGGGCGGTGTTGTCAGCGGCGAAGCGTTGGATGGATGGGATGCGGTCAGCGCGGTATTGATGACTGCCAGTATTTCCAACGATTACGTGCTGGAACCAACTGTTCTCGCTGGCACCGACTGGGTTGTTACGTTCCCCACCAAGCGTGAATATGTGAACGGGGTGGGCTCACCTGATGCACCGTTTACTTCAGCCTGGAATCCGGAGACATCTGCAGCGTGTGAGACATTTGAAATCCGCTATTGGGACCGTGAGGAGCGCGAGCCTATCACGCCTATAGACCCCACTGACTTCTCGCCACTGCCTCCGGTAGGAGCGATTCAGACCTTTAGTTTCTGCCATGAAGCTAATGTTCTGACCTTCAACAATTCCGACGTGCTGGACGCGTCTGAGCGGACCGGGGTCAATCTCGATCTGGAACCAGGATTCGACAATGGTTGGGCGCAGCTTGACTTCTCGGCCGCAAATGGCCATGTGTTGAGTACTTTTGACGACGAGTTCATCGGCCTGCCAACGATTGGTTTTGCCGTACAGCGCTACGTCAATGGTGATCTTGATCAGGCTTCAATACAGCCTCTGGATGCAGGTGGTTCTGCGACGGGAACTGTACGGGCTAACTACGGTGGCACCATTCAGCATAAAGGTGATGTCCGGGTTTCAACTGATTAACACTGTATGAAACGGCCGCTCTGTAACAGGAGCGGCCGCGCTAAAAACGCGGTCTGCAAAGACTAATGGAAAATGCACGATGAGAATCGTGCATTTTTTTATATCTAGGATTAAGGGGAACCAGATCGTCGGGGAGTTGTCTTATGCCTGGTTGAACCATGCGCTCAAGGTAATATTACCCCATATTTGTATGGCATGAATTATCCAGAATAGGATAAACTGGGGTTATATCTTTATTAAGATTTCAGGAGAGGCACCTCATGATGAAACGTATATTACCCTTACTGCTGTCCGCGGTATTGGCACCGGCCAGCTATGCAACCACTATTACTATGGATGGCAAAGAAGTTGAATTTCTCAGGCTTAAGGAGAGAGCTAATGGGACTTATGCCATTAAACGGGTGGTGCTTGTTGCAGATGAATCTGATGGCACCGACGGCACTGATGGTACTGATGGTACTGATGGTACTGATGGTACTGATGGTACTGATGGTACTGATGGTACTGATGGCACCGGCGGCACTGATGGCACCGGCGACACTGATGGCACCGGCGACACGGAAGGCCAGGACCTGGTATTTGAAACCCTGAACTGGGTGGTTCAGCCAGGCCAGAGATTGATTAACATTCCGAGAACCGATATTATCGCCAGCCGGTTCACGACAACGGATTCACAATCATACAGCGGCTATATTACCTTGGTGGCATCTACTGGTACGGGTCATGTGTCACGTAACTTATGGGTATCTACCTCCCCGGGTGGGGTAGCGTTACAACAACCCAATGACAGATGCGATGTCTCCGGATCAGAAGTGAGTCTCAGGTGGTCCCAGAAACTCGAGCCCAGAAGCCAGACAGAGTGTAAGCTTGCCACTGGCACTACCTATTATCTCAATTATGGTAATGAAGGTTGCACTACCTCCGTTTGCGAAGCGTTCCGTAATACCCGCCATAATGGGGAGCCTTAAACTTACTACGTGTTGTAAACTTTGTAACATGAAGGAAGTACTCTAACGCTAGACTGAAGTTTGGCGTTTTTTTTGGAATTTACTTATGCAGAAGATAGGAGTAATCGCTCTCCTGGCCATGGCACTGGTCCAGCGTGTGGCTGCCGAGGATACTATTGTTTTCCAGGGTGGGGACGTTGCGGTCAGCTACACAGATATGGAGCGCTATATCGCAGAGAACACGCCCCCGGACCCGGATGAAAAAGCGGCGGTGCTGAGCCGTCCGGGTCTATACCGGGAAATGGCCGAGATGCTGTACACGTTGCAAGTTCTGCAGGCGGAGGCTGAAAGCATGCCTGATTTTGACCGCGAGCAGGCCCAGTGGATGGCGCATATCATGTACCAGCGGCGTATCATCAAGGGATATCGGCAAAAATATACCGAGCAGATTTTGCAAGACGTCAACTGGGACGCGACCGCCAGGGAAGCCTACCTGGTACAGAAAGACCGGTACATGACCGAAGAGAAGGTCAACGCATCACATATTCTTATCACGGTGCAGGATCGTAGCGATGTGGAGGCGCTCGCCCTCGCGGTTGACCTGCGCGAACGTGCACTGAACGGGGAGGACTTCGGGGAGTTGGCGCAGCAATATTCAGAAGACCCCTCCGCCGCCCGTCATGCGGGTAACCTGGGGTTTTTCAAGCGCGGGCAAATGGTAAAGCCGTTCGAGGATGTGGCGTTCGCGATGGGGGAGCCGGATGCAATCAGTGAAGTGGTAAAATCGCCATTTGGCTACCATATCATCCAGTATCACTCGCGTAAGAGTCAGGAAGCCCTGCCTTTTGAGTCTGTAAAGGATGAGATAATTGAAGAACTGCAGACGCAAATGGGCAAGAAGGCGTGGCAGGATAAACTTATCGCTATACGTTCAGACAGCGACATTGTGGTCGATGATAAACTGCTGCAGGACTTGAAAGACAAGTATCAAACCAAGATAACGCCTGCGCAGCGTTAATTCTGTTATTTAGTGGGCTGTATCTTCCCTAAAAAATCGACGGCGGCGTCTTCCCCGGGAGACGGCAGCGGTCGCGTACTACCATCGACGGGGGATCAGTGGCAGTCAACGATATGACCAAGCAACAGATACTGGTGGTCGCTCCTTCGGGCTGGGATGAGCAACGACTTGCCGCTTGGGATTGCTACGGTCTGGTGTTTACCTACGTGAAGGAATACCCAGCGGACGGCATGTCCGCCTGGCGTTCAGGGCGCACCCCCGGCTGTGAAACTATCGAAGTGGCAGCCCATTGCCATGCCTACAGTGGTGGTTTTGGGCAGCACGCGCTTAACCGGCTTTTCTCACAGGCACTGCTGGCTTGCCGGCCAAAGGCGGTGGTGATCGTCGGCCTGAGCGGTTGTACGGTGGACCTGCCGAGGGTGGCTGCTTTGCTTGGTGTCCCTGCACTATTGATCCTCGACAAACCGGCACAACCCCCTGAGTCTCTCAGTGAAACAACGCGGCGCTGGCTGGAGTCATCACTGGCAAGTTGCACGCATATTCTGCCTGCGCATCAGGAATTTGACCAGTGCTGGCCTGCCTCCTGGTTGGACAGTGAAGCGGTGGCCGATGCAGGTGAACTGTCTGTACTTCTCGACAGACTGGTACAACAACCTGGTTCTGCTTACTGCTATGATTATTCCATTTATGAATTCTGCCAGCGAGATCACCCTTTACTGGTGAATATGCAGCGTGGCGACACAACACACTTTGCCGGGTGCTCCAGGGTTCTGGATCTGGGCTGCGGGGTTGGAATATTTCTTGACTGTTTACGTCAGCAGGGTATCGATGCCAAAGGGGTTGAATGCGATTCACGCGTTGCCGAATATGCGAGAGGCATGGGGTTGAATGTCGTTACCGGTGATGCGCTGGAGTATCTGGAGAACACCGATGCAAGCTATGATGGTATCTATTGTTCCCATTTCGTGGAGCACTTGCCTATTGACGCTGTCCAACAATTGTTGCAACTCATGGCAGAACGAGTGACGGTGGGCGGAGTTCTGGTACTGGTATTTCCGGACCCGGAGTCTATTCGGTCACAGCTATTGGGTTTTTGGCGCGACCCGGAACATGTTAGATTTTATCACCCTGAACTCGTCATATCGATGGCCGCTACCGTTGGTCTCGAGTTGGAGTGGTCCAGCTATGAGGTGCAGCCCCATCGCGTGGTGCCCTTTGCGGAAGCGCCCCCGCCGGTGAGCCCTGCTGCGCCTTTTTCTCCTTTACCGCTGGGCCCGGAGAATGACCAGTATGGTCCGATCGAGTGCCTGCTGCAGAAGTTTGGCCTGGTGACGGAGCGCCGGCTGCGGCGTCTGGAGGAGCGTTTGCTGCAGTGGAGCGACCTGTTGCACAATGAATCCCTGGGGTATGTGGCCGCCAGTGCGCAATTGGAACAACGCACAGATACATTGTGGGATGTCAACCAGACCTGGGCCTGGAACGACAATGTGACGCTCAGGCTCAGGAAGGGTGTGGGTTAATGTACAGCCAAAAAGCAAGAAGCCTCCATACCTTTCAAATTGACATTGTTCACGGTTGCCAGCTGCGCTGCGTGGGTTGCCCGAATTCGACGTTGATGGACAAGGTTCGCCGTATTGAAATCGAGGATTTCCGGCGGTGTATTGAAAACGTGGACGTTGATCATATTCAGTATTTACGTCTTTTCAATTTTGGGGAGCCGCTTCTGCATAAAAACTTGACTGGGATTTTTCAGGTAATCCGGGATCAGCCCTGGCGTGCTGATAATTTGGAAATTTCGACAAATGCACAATTTTGTAACTGGAAAGATTTTGGTTCGGCGCTGCAAGTTGGGGTACTGGATCGGCTGGCAGTCAGTTGCGATGGAGACGGTACTCCAGAGCAGTACGAGGCTCTGCGACCGCCCAGTAAATGGGGCAAGTTGATTGATTTTCTGCGCAGGGCAAAAGATCTAAGGGATCAGTTCGCCCCGGATCTTGAACTGGTGACCCGTACCATCGTTGAGAATGAGGAGGCAATGAACAGGTGGAGGGAAATCCTGTTGCCGCTGGGCTGGGAGCCGGAGTTCAGGGACTGGAAGGTGTTGCCAGAGGCGCAGAAGAATATGACAGGGCGGGATATTCTTGTACCGCAGGATGTTTGTACATTTATTGCACCCTCCAGTAGATTTGATGTCCTGTACCACGGGGAAGTGAATCAGCTCTATGTGGACGCGAGCGGTACTGTGGTACCGTGTTGTGCGCACCCGAGTGCAGCTAACTTGGGAAGCCTGATGGATCAGCCTGTGTCTGAATTACTTTCTTCACCCAGGCGGGAGGCGTTCATTCATCAGTTGGAAACTAACCGGAACAGTATACCCATTTGTAACAAGTGTGAGTTCGGCCCCCCTGAAAGACCGGGAACGTCATTCCGGCGAATCTCTCCTGAGATGGCTGAACCGGTAAAGGTTATAGGGTAACCACCCC
>Ga0164313_10002311_pt1 | contig 17104 bp, 13 predicted proteins | sample GuaBasSedimGuay4_FD_113735 | JGI IMG/M metagenome (GOLD analysis project Ga0164313, IMG submission 113735) | Subseafloor sediment microbial communities from Guaymas Basin, Gulf of California, Mexico - Guay4, Core 4569-4, 0-3 cm | ecosystem: Environmental > Aquatic > Marine > Hydrothermal vents...
CCGACCTTGCGGCTGGCCACGATGCCGACTGCGCCCTCTGCTTCGCGGATCTCATCAGATTCGGGCATTGCAAACACAACCACATGGTCGCCCACGGCGCGTCGGCCACGATCGTAAATGTGTTGGAACGCACGGCGTGATTTCAGCGTGCCCTTCAAGCGGTCGCGCTCCCGGCCAAAGATGAAAGAGGCCAAAGATGAAAATAGAGCGGTCAGGCGCGAAGGGCGGGGCGGCAATCAGCCGCCGCAGTCAAACTCAGGCGGAGAGCTGCTTGCGGCCCTTGCTGCGACGACGCTTGAGGACGGCGCGGCCGGCCTTCGTGGACATCCGCTTGCGAAACCCATGGTCGCGCTTGCGCTTGATATTGCTCGGCTGGAAGGTCCGCTTCACGGTCCGTACCTCGTGTGTGATCGCCAGCATGCAGCCAGGGAACTTCGCCGTTGAATCCGGCCCCCCCGGTCCGCGCTTTTCCGGCGCAAGAACCGCCCAACACTAGAAACAGCAGGGCCCTTCGTCAAGGGCACCGGCCCACGCCAGATCCCAGGCCAGATCCTACGCCTGACCGGCCATGAATCTTCGGCGCGGCCCGACCCGGGCTGCAACCGACTGGTAGAAAAATCACCACCCCATCGAACTGGCGAATTGCCAGCGGGTTAAGGCCCGATAAAAAAATGTACGTTGGCGGGGGTTGCCGCCTAAGGGGTCGGGTGATAGTTTCGGCGCCTGGAGGGGATAACTCCGTTTCGCTAGCCGTGACTTATCCCCACTCCCCTCCAGTTGGGGGTAAGTGCTTTGCCTTTATTACATGATCGCCCCATAAGTCGTTGGTACCCAACGGCTTGATCCATCAACCCCTTGTGGATATCCCGTGTGAATCACGTGGATACACACAACCACCTGGACACAACCATGCGTCTCTCCCCGAACCCTGCTGAAGGGGGGCCTGAGTGAATTCCGGTTCCCCCCTCGAAGTACCCCGGACTCTGTCCCCGCACCTCTCTCAGCCAGTCGGGCTGGACTTCGATCAGACACGGTGGAAGCGGGTGCTCGAGAGCATCCGCAAAGAAGTCAACGAGTATACTTTTCGGGCCTGGTACGAGCCCCTCCAGTTTCAGGGGCTGGACCAGGACGTCCTCGTCGTACAAGGCCCGGATAATTTCTTCGTCGACTGGTTCACCGAGAATTGCATCGAGCCGCTGCAGCGCGCGATCTGGGAGGAAGCTCCCAATCTCGCCGGTGTGCGGATCGATGCTGCTCCAGAACCGCCCACCAGTGCCGAACCCGAGCCCGCCCCACCGGCGCCTCCGGTCACCCGAGTTCCTGCCTCAGGCAGGTCTCGGCGCAACCTGATCAGCCCCGAACAGGCTGGTCTGCGTCCGCAATACACCTTTGCCAACTTCGTGGTCGGCGAGAACAACCACCTCGCATCCGCCGCGGCCCAGGCCGTCGGCGATCGCCTCGCACAGGTCTACAACCCGCTCTACATCCACAGCCCGTCGGGGCTGGGCAAGACCCACCTGATGCAGGCCATCGGGAACCACGTTCTGCAACGCGACCCAACGCTCACGGTGCATTACGTGTCGTCCGAGAATTTCATGAACGAGCTGATCCAGGCCATCAGGAACGGCTCGACCATGGACTTCAAGAACCGCTACCGCACCGTGGACCTGCTGCTGATCGATGACATCCAGTTCATCGCCGGCCGCGAGACCACGCAGCAGGAGTTCTTCCACACCTTCAATGCCCTGTATGACGCCAACAAGCAGATCGTCGTTTCCAGCGACGTCTCACCGGCCGAGATCAGTGCGCTCGAGGAACGGCTGCGCAGCCGCTTCCAGTGGGGCCTGATCACGGACATCCAGTCGCCCAACTTCGAGGAACGCGTTGCGATCCTCAAGAAGAAGGTCGAACGGCAGGAAATTATCCTGCCCGAGGATGTCATCATCTACATGGCGGAGAACATCCAGAGCAATATCCGCGAGCTCGAGGGCGCGCTGGTGCGTCTGCTGGCCTTTTCCAGCCTCACCGGCCACGACATCACCCTGGACATGGCAACGGAAGTCCTGCGCAACCTTCTCAAGTCCAGGGTGCCCAGAGCACAACTCAGCCTGGCCGACATCATGCGTGCCGCCTCCGAGTACTACGGCATCTCCACTGATGCCCTGCAGTCGAAGGTGCGCACCAAACAGGTCGCCCATGCACGGCAGATGGCCATGTACATCTGCCGCGAGAACACCCAGGCCTCGCTCAACCAGATCGGTCTGCGTTTTGGCAAACGTGACCACACCACCGTGCATCACGGCTGGCAGAAGATCGGCGGCCTGGTGAAATCCGATGGTGACGTCCATCGGGAACACGAAGAGATCATGCAGCGACTTCGGTCGCGACGCTGATCGCTTCGATGCTTGTAGCGTGCAGCCCGGCAGGCGGCCTGGATGAAAGTCCAGGTCGTCGGTCGTTAAGGCAGGCAGTAGAGCCCGCCGGGAGATCCAGGCAGCAAAACCAGACAAAACGCGACGAGTTCACAATATTCCCGGGGACAGATCCCGGGATAAGCCCGGGTATAAGCGGTGTCCGCAACCGGGACAATCGCCGCCCGCTGCGGGCCGTGGGGATGAACAGGGACTTCTCCCCAGATGCTGCGCAAACAGTCCCCGGCAGCGGCTCGCGCAAAGCGTCCCTGAATGGCCATCCTGGCCCGCGAAATCCACCTTCTGGCCCTCAGGAATCCCCACTGTCCCCGACCCTACTCCTACTTCTGAATTTCTATTAAATACAGAGAAGAAGAAGTCAGAAGCCAGGCCGGGGCCCGCCCCTTGTGACCGGGCAATTCTCGGAGTAGGATTGCGACCTCTCGCGGACGATGCACCTTTCGGTGAACTGAAATCGCGAGCAGCCGGGCTTCGACTCCAACCCGGCCGACCCTGCGCTACGACTTTGCCCCTCGACTCTGCCCGAGGACTCTGCCCTACGAAAGGCCCCGCGGTGAAAATCCAGGTCCAGCAATCCGAGCTCGCGCGCGCGCTCACGGCCGTCGCGTCCGTGGTCAGCAACAAGACCACGCTGCCGATCCTGAGCACGATTCTTTTCGATGCTGATGGCGATGCCATGGTTCTCGCGGCGACAGATCTCGATGTTTCCGTGGTCACGCGCATCGAAGGCGTGAAGGTCGCCAAGGCCGGGCGGATCGCCGTTCCAGCCTCTCGTTTCGTGGCTTTCACGCGTAGCCTGGGCCCGGACAAGGTCGACGTGAAGGCGACCGCGGAGAAAGTCACCGTGAGCGCGGGCAAGGCGCGCTTCGAGGAATCACTGATGGCCGCCGACGAGTTCCCGGCGCTGCCCAAGGTCAGCGACGACGAGGCCTTCACCGTCGACAGTGCCGTGCTCTGCGACATGATCCGCAGCACGATCTACGCGATCAGCCGCGACGAAACACGCCCCGCCCTGCAGGGTGTGCTGTGGGAGCTCAGTCCCGGCTCCTTCACCATGGTCGCCACCGATGGCCACCGCCTGGCGCGCGTGCGACGGGCTGTGAACCTGCCGGTAAAGGGCGAGCGCAAGATCATCGCCAGCTCGGCTGGACTGCAGCAGGTGTTGCGCCTGGCCGAAGGCAGTGAAACGGTGAAAGTCTTTCTGGGTGAGCACCAGCTCAGCTTCGAGATCGGCGAAACCACCGTGCACACGCGCCTCGTCGACGGGATGTTCCCCGCCTACGAGCAGGTCATCCCCAAGGACAACAGCCAGCGGGCCGTTTGCGACCGGCAGACGCTTGCTGACCGTATCCGTCGCGTGAAGATCTCGGCTGACCGGGTGACCAACCAGGTGCGTTTCGAGCTGGAGCAGGACTCCCTGGGCCTGTCAGCCAGCGGCACCGAGGGCAGCCACGCCGAGGACGAGCTGAAAGTCGAGTACGGCGGCGAACCGCTGGTCATCGGCTTCAACCACAATTATGTCGAGGACGTGCTCAAGCACATGGCCACGGAAAACGTCGTCATCGCGCTCGAACGCTCCGACGCTGCGGCCATTTTCCTGCCCGGCGAAGACGCGTCGGCGGGCATCGACGAGAGTGACGATCTCTGCCTCCTGATGCCCCTTCGTCTGAACGACTAGGGGCGCGGAGGCGGCGTGCGGGTAGAGCGCGTCAAATTGCATAATTTCAGGAACTTACGCCAAATCACGGTGGACGTTTCGCCCCGGATTAATATCTTGTTGGGACGGAATGGACAGGGGAAAACGAACTTCCTCGAGGCCCTTTCCTACCTGGCCCTGGGACGCTCCTTCAGGACCAGCCGGGACAGGGAACTCATCCAGTTCCAGCAAGATTTTACCCGAGTCAGTGTGCAAGGTCGCGACGCCCGGAACGAACAGTTCGAGCTCAGCGCTGCACTGACTCGAGATGGCAAGAAGAAGCTGGAGGTCGACGGTGTGCCCGTGCAAAGGCACGCCGATCTGGTTGGACATCTTTCCGTGGTCCGCTTCGATCCCGATGAGGTCGAACTGGCCAAGGGAAGCCCCGACCACCGCCGTCGCTTTCTCGACTACACGCTCAGCCTTTGTTCCGCCGAGTACTTCCGCGTCCTGATCGAGTACCGACGCGCCACCGCGCAAAAGAACCGGCTGCTGAAGTCGCGCTCTTCGGTCCCCGATGCAGAACTCGATGTGTGGGACAGTGAGCTGGTGCGTTGCGGCGTGCCGTTGCTCGCGGCGCGTGCCGGCACGCTGGGCGAGCTCGAGGACCTGGCGCGCGAGGCCTACAGCGATCTGGCGCCGGGCCAGGGCCGGTTGTCCCTGCAGATGAGGGGTACCGTCCCGATCGAAGATGCGAACGAGGATCCAGAGGATCGCAATCGCATCGCCGAGGCTTTCTCCGCCGCATTAGTGGCAGGACGCGGCCGCGAACGGATGATGCGCCACTGTCTGGTCGGCCCGCACCGCGACCGGCTGGAGGTAGTACTGCAGGATCGTTCGCTGCGCAGTTATGGCAGCCAGGGCGAGCAGCGCACGGCATCGATCGCGCTCAAGCTCGCGCAGGGGGAGTTGCTTTACGAGCGCACGCAGGAACGCCCTGTGGTGGTGCTCGACGACATTTTCAGCGAGCTCGATCGCGTGCGTACCGAGGCCTTGCAGCAACGGTTGCAGCGCGAGCACCAGCTCTTCATCGCGACCGCGCGTATCGATCACGTGCTGGCGCTGGAGGACTGGGACGACCTGCGTGTGTGGGTGGTTCGCGACGGAGAGTTGATCGCGGTCGACCACCTGGACCGGCCGCGCCTGGAATCGTTGCAGGAAGGCAGCGCGTGAACGACGCCTCCCGGATCGGGGACCTGCTCAACCGTTTTCTGCGTAACGGGCCGCTGTCTGAAGGCCTGGCCCGGCAGCAGGCGCTGGAGATCTGGCCCGAGGTGGTGGGCAAGCAGATCGCCGCACACAGCGAGGCCATCTCGCTGGAGGGTGGCGTGCTGCATGTGCGCGTCGAAGGCAGCGTGTGGGCACAGGAGCTCACCATGCTGCAATCCCAAATCAAGGCGGGCTTTGCCCGCAGGCTCGGCGAGGGCGCGGTGAATGCAATCCGCTTCACCAGCAGCACTCGCTGATCCCGGACGAAACGGAGGCAGATTGGCAACGCCAGAAGACCAGTACACCGCCCAGGGGATTCAGGTCCTCAAGGGTCTGGAAGCGGTACGCAAGCGCCCGGGCATGTACATCGGCAGCACCGGCCATCGCGGTCTGCACCACCTCGTCTACGAGGTCGTCGACAACTCGATCGATGAAGCCCTGGCCGGCCACTGCGACCAGGTTCTGGTGACCATCTACCCGGGCAGCAAGGTCAGCGTGCTCGACAATGGCCGCGGCATCCCCGTCGACATGCACGAGTCCGAGGGCAAGAGCGCGCTCGAGGTTGTGATGACTTCGCTGCACGCCGGTGGCAAGTTCGACAAGGACAGCTACAAGGTCTCCGGTGGCCTGCACGGCGTCGGCGTGTCGGTCGTGAATGCGCTGAGCGAGGAACTCACCGTCGAGGTCTATCGCGACGACAAGACATACAGCCAGACCTACGAGCGCGGCATCCCCGTCGCCGACGTGGCGATGATCGGCGAGAACGACGACGGCAAGCGCGGCACGCTGGTCACCTTCCAGCCCGACACGGAAATCTTCGACGACCTGGATTTCAGCTTTGACACGCTCAGCCAGCGCATGCGCGAGCTGGCCTTCCTGAACGCCGGCGTGCGCATCATCCTCAGGGACATCCGGACCGAGAAGGAGCGCGTGCACGACTTCTTCTACGAGGGCGGCCTCGAGGAATTCGTGGTCTGGCTGAACGAGAACAAGGAAGTCATCCACCCGCGCCCGATCGTCGTGTCGGCCGAGCGCGAGGGCGTGGAGTGCGAGATCTCCATGCAGTACAACCACACCTATGGCGAGCAGATCTATTCCTACTGCAACAACATCAACACGATCGAGGGTGGTACGCACCTCACGGGTTTCAAGGCTGCGCTCACGCGCAGCATCTCTACCTACAGCGAGACCAGCGGCCTGGCCAAGAAGCACAAGATCAAGCTGACCGGCGACGACGTGCGCGAAGGCCTGACGGCCGTGATCAGCGTGAAGGTGCAGGAGCCGCAGTTCGAGGGCCAGACCAAGACCAAGCTGGGTAATGGTGAGGTCAAGGGCATCGTCACAAATCTGCTCAATCGCGCACTGGCGGAATATTTCGAAGAGAATCCGGTCGTCGCGCGCAAGATCACCGAGAAGGCCATCGGTGCGGCGCGCAGTCGCGAGGCCGCGCGCAAGGCCAAGGATCTGACGCGCCGCAAGAACGCGCTGGAAAGCAGCGCGCTACCCGGCAAGCTGGCTGATTGCAGCAACCGTGACCCGGCCGTTACCGAGATCTACCTGGTCGAGGGTGACTCGGCAGGTGGCAGCGCCAAGCAGGCGCGCGACCGTAACTTCCAGGCTGTGCTGCCTTTGAAGGGCAAGATCCTCAACGTCGAGAAGGCCCGCCTGGACAAGGCCCTGAACAACGAAGAGGTCAAGACGATCATCACCGCGCTGGGTACCGGCGTCGGCGCCGAGGAGTTCGACATCGGACGCCTGCGTTACCACAAGGTGATCATCATGACCGATGCCGATGTGGACGGCAGCCACATCCGCACGCTGATCCTGACGTTGTTCTATCGCTACATGCCCGACCTGATCCTGAACGGTCACGTGTACATGGCCGAACCGCCGCTGTACCGCATGCAGAAAAAAGACGAAGTACATTACGCCCAGACGGACGAAGAAAAGAACGCCATCCTGGAACAGATGGGCGGCGACAAGGGTGTCTACCTGCAGCGCTACAAGGGCCTGGGCGAGATGAATCCTGAGCAGCTCTGGGAGACGACCATGGATCCCGAGAAGCGCACCATGACCTGCGTACGCCTGGATGATCTGCAAGAGGCCGACCATGTGTTCACGATGTTGATGGGTGACCTGGTCGAGCCGCGCCGCCAGTTCATCGAGGAAAACGCGCACACCGTGAATCTCGATGAGCTTGATATCTAGTTCCAGCCTGATTCAGCCGCAGCCAGTCGAGGAACGATCGTGACCGAACGCATCCAGTATATCGAGATCGAACGCCAGATGAAGCGCTCCTATCTGGAGTACTCCATGTCGGTGATCGTCGCGCGTGCGTTGCCAGACGTGCGTGACGGGCTCAAGCCGGTGCACCGTCGCGTGCTCACGGCGATGGACGACCTGAACCTCGCGCCCAACCGCCCGTATCGAAAAAGCGCCAAGATCACCGGTGACACGACCGGTAACTATCACCCGCACGGAACGGCCGCCGTTTACGACACGCTGGTGCGCATGGCGCAGGAATTCTCGCTGCGTTACCCACTGGTCGACGGCCAGGGCAACTTCGGCAGCATCGACGGCGACTCGGCAGCCGCCGAACGCTACACCGAGGCGCGGCTCACGCCGCTGGCCATGGAACTGCTGCGCGACATCGACAGAGAGACCGTCGACTACGTGCCCAACTACGATGGCTCGCGCGAGATGCCGTCAGTCCTGCCTTCGGCCGTGCCGAACTTCCTGATCAACGGGACGACAGGTATTGCCGTCGGCATGGCGACCAACTGTCCGCCACACAACATCACCGAAATTGTCGATGGCATGCTCGCGCTGCTCGAGAACCCCGAGCTGCAGCCGCACGAGATGCTGCAGTACGTCAAAGGTCCGGACTTCCCGACCGGCGCGCTGATCCACGGCCGGCAGGGCATCTTCGATTACATCACGACCGGGCGCGGCAAGGTCATCATGCGTGGCCGTTGTGACTTCGAGGAACTCAAGAACGGCCGCCAGGCGATCATCGTCACCGAGATCCCCTACTACGTGAACAAGGCCGAGCTGATCACCAAGATGGCTACGCTGGTGCGCGAGGGCGTGATCAGCGGCATCGCCGACCTCAACGACGAGAGCGACCGCCGCGGCATGCGCATCGTGATCACGATGAAGAAAGACGCGCACGGCCAGGTGATCCTCAACCAGCTCTACAAGCACACGCTTCTGCAGAGCACCTTCGGCGTGAACAACCTGGCGCTGGTCGGTAGTCAGCCGAAGGTCCTGAGCATGAAGGACTCGATGCAGCACTACCTGGACTTCCGCGAGGAAGTCGTGGTGCGTCGCACGCGCTTTGACCTGGCCAAAGCCGAGGCCCGCGCGCATATCCTCGAGGGCTACCGCATCGCGCTCGATCAGATCGACGAAGTGATCGCCCTGATCCGCGCCTCGCAGTCGACCGATGAAGCGCGCACCGGCCTGATGGAGAAGTTCGGCCTGAGCGAGAAGCAGGCGCAGTCCATCCTCGAGCTGCGCCTGCAACGCCTGACCGGCCTGGAACGCGACAAGATCGAAGCCGAGTACCAGGAGTTGATCCAGGAGATCACGCGGCTGCAGTCGATCCTCGACAACCGCGCCCTGCAGCTGCAGATCATTCACGACGAGTTGGTAGAGGCGCGCCGCAAGTACGGCGACGAGCGCCGCACCGAGATCATGGACGCCCAGGGCGACCTCTCGATGGAGGACCTGATCGCAGTGCGCTCGATGGTCGTGACCGTCAGCCACGAGCAGTACGTCAAACGCATGGTGACTGATGAGTACCGGACCCAGGCCCGAGGCGGCCGGGGCATCTCCGGTGGCAATATTAAGGACGGCGATTGGGTCGAGCAGCTCTTTGTGGCCAGCACCCACGACCAGGTCCTGTTCTTTACCGATCTGGGCCGCGTGTTCGCGCTGAAGGTGCACCAGTTACCCGAAGCGGGCCGCACAGCGCGCGGCAAGGCACTAGTCAACTTGTTGCAGTTAAAGCCGGGTGAGAAGGTCCGCACCGCCGTCCGGGTCGACGGCGAATTTGATTCGGATCGGTACTTCCTCTTCGCAACCAAGCTGGGGCGCATCAAGCGCACTGCCCTCTCGCAGTTCCAGAATATTCGCACCAGCGGGCTGATTGCGATCAATTTGAACGAAGGCGACGAGCTGATCGGCGTGCGGTTGACGCACCACCACCAGCACGCCATTCTGGCGGTGCGCTCAGGAATGAGCATCCGCTTCCCGGTCGACGACGCGCGCCCGATGGGCCGCGGCACCGCCGGCGTGAAGGGAATCGCTCTCAGCTCCGCCGATGATGCCGTGGTCAGCATGGTCATCGTCGAGGCTGCGGACGAAGGCAAGTTGCTGAGCGTAACCGAGCGAGGTTACGGCAAGCTGACCAACCTGGAGGAGTACCGGACCCAGGGCCGCGGCGGCAAGGGGATCATCGCGATCAAGACCAGCTCGCGCAACGGCCCGGTTGTGCAGGTGCGACCGGTCGACGAGACCGACGAAGTGATGCTGATCACCCGCAAGGGCATCATCATCCGCACCGCGGTCAGCGGCATCAGCACAATGAGCCGCAACACCCAGGGCGTGAAGCTGATGAACCTCGACGACGGCGACGTGGTCTCGACCATCGCCCGGATCGTGAGTGTCGCGGATATCGAGGATGAGGATCCGGTGGCTGGGTCTGATGGGCCTGATGGGCCTGATGGTTCGTCAGGTAATTCATCGGGCGATGGGCCAAGTGCTGGGCCGGACAATGCGCCGGACAATGCGCCGGGCGGAGAGTCGGGCGACGCGCCAACGGATGCGTCGACCTGATCCGGCGCCTGGTTGGTGGCCGGCCTCATGCCGGCTCCACAACGGGTTGCGGGAGAGGGAAGTCCTGAGAATCGTGCACGAAATTCGCTACCCCTTGGTGAATGCTGTGCTGTGCGTCCTGATGGCGGCGGTGGTGTTGGGCTTGGTGCCTGGTGTTGCTGTTGTTGGGGCTAGCGCGGCCGATGTTGCTGCAGCGGCCGGGGCTGGCGATGCGGGTGGCGATGCAGCCGGCAACACAGCTGGTGGCGTGGCGCCGGTTGCGGCTGTTGCCTCGCCTGCTGTTGCTGCGACGGCTGGAGACGCCGCAGGATCTACGGCCTCCATCGTTGGCGCTCCCGCTGCTGCTCACGCCTTCGCGCAGCTCGAAGGCGGAATCTCGCTCGAGCTGAGCGGCGACAGACTGACCATCTCTACAGATAGCGGCGATGTGTTGTTCGGTGCGCGTCTGCGCATCTACTCGCCGGTCACCGAACAGTCGGCCGATGCGGCGCCCACCGCGCGCGCCTTCACCTGGAATTACGCGCATCTGCGTGGCATCGCATTCATCGATATACAGGCCGAGGATCTCGCACCCGCGCTACCCGCGCTGGAGTTGTTCGAGTCCGGGGATTTCCAGTTGCGCAGTCGCCAGTTCAGCCCGCACGACGGGATGGGCGGCGACCGCAAGCGGCAGATCGATTACTGGAAACGGTCGCTCGAGTCCGTTGGCTACCTCGCGGTGGTGCGACTGGACGGCGCGCGCGCGTCGCGGATAGGTGATGGGCGGTTCAGCTTTGGCTTGGAGACGGGGCCTGGGCCGTTGCGCTGGCCGATGGCTGTTGTCTTCGCCACGACCGAACGCGAGCTGCGCGCCGGGATCGAGCAGGCCACGCTGGCCTTCGACGGCGCGGGTGATCGCGAGGACCCCGAAGAATGGTGGCGTGTGCCCGCGCGCTGCGGCATGTGCGGGCAGCAGCAGATCAGCGAGGTCGAACTCGATCTGCAGGATCGTGACGACAGCATCCTGTTGCGCGTGCGCACACGTGTGACTCATCCCGACCACACACCGGCTGTGGCTGAGGGCATGTCCATAGACGGTCACCCACTGCAGCCCTGGTTCAGCGGCGATCGGGAGAACGAGGCCTGGTTCGTCGTGCCGATCGAAGCGCCGCTTGCCGACGTGCTGTTCGACGTGGCACTGAACGGTGGCGCCCGCGTCGAGATGCCGTTGGCCAGTGGCGACCGGCGCGAAGTTGCGACAGTGCGCGTGCAGCTGGATCCGGCCTTTCAGGAGCGGCTATATACACGCGCGACGCAGTCGACCGAGGAACTGGAGTGGCCGGACCATCTCTCGGCCGGGCTGATCAGCTCGTGGCCGAATCCCTTCCATCAGTCGACGACGGTCGAGGTGACCGTGCCGGGCTCGACGGGCGAGGCCTTCGATCTGGAGCCGGAGCTGCTGGCACGTGTGGATCCGTCGTCCGAACCACCGTTTGGCCGCAGCCCGATGGTGCGGGTGAAGGTCTACAACGTGAGCGGCCAGCTGGTGGCCGTGCTCGACCAGGGGCCGCGCGAGACGGGGCGTTTCACCGTCAGCTGGAACGGGCAGGATCTGCAATCGCGGCCGGTGGCGTCGGGGGCCTACTACATCCACGTGGAGATGGATGAGTGGTCGGTGACGCGGCGGGTGTTGTTGTTGCGGAACTGAGTTCCGACGTCGGAACTGCGATCGGCGATTGTGGTGAATTGGGTTCCACCGGTGCCAGATGGGGCGTTAGGCTGCGGGGGTAATTGGGGTGCCCTCTGCTGCAGGTGGATTTCTGTAGTTGCGACTGGATCTCAACTGGCGAAACGTCACTTTTGCATGAGGCATGTCCACCGCATGTGAAACGTCGGCACAGCCTGGAGATTGGCGACCGGTCCCCAGTTCCAGCGTTGGAACTCCAATCGGTAAATTCGCCTATTTCATAGCCAACATGTGAAGAGCTCACGCGGATCGAACCGCCTGAGGCCCCGCCCCCGGCGTGAAACAATGAAGTCTCTTCTTGCGATAATATCTCAACTGAGAGAATATCCCAGCGAAATCCCGCGCACCTCGGAGCACCTGTGGACGCCGAAGCACGCCAGCACCGCCTTGAACTGCTCACCGATCGGTCGGCTGCGAGTGGTCTGCCGGTTACCGCGCAACGGCGGGCAGTGCTCGAGACCATCCTCGATATGAATAACCACCCCTCTGCTGACCAGGTGCACGCGGCTGTGCTCGCGAAGATGCCTGAGGTGAGTCGCGCCACGGTGTACCGCTCGCTCGATACCCTCGTCGATTTCGGGCTGCTCGTTCGTCTGTGTCATCCGGGGCGCGTGGCGCGCTTTGATCCGCGGACGTCGGCGCACCATCATCTGATCTGTCTGCGCTGCGATGCGGTGCGGGACTTCGAAGACGAGCGGTTGAACCAGATCGATCCCCCCGATACCTCATCGCACGGCTTTGCGCTGCAGGACCTGCGCGTGCAATTGCGCGGAGTGTGCAGTGCGTGCCTGGAGAAGGAGAACACGACATGAAACGAGTCTTTGCAGTGGTGACCCTCGCAGTCATCGCCGTGTGGGGCTCCGCGGGAGCCGAGCTGCCCCTGGGCCTGCCACCCATACCATGGCCCGAAGGCCAGCGACCGAGCGAGGAAAAGATCGCGCTCGGCGACAAGCTCTTCCATGACACGCGCTTCAGCACGACCGGCATGGTCAGTTGTGCGACCTGCCACATGGCTGACAGGGCGTTCACCGACGGGCCCATGAGCGTGTCCCAGGGAATCAACGCGCTCACCGGTACGCGCAACGCGCCGACCGTCGTCAACTCCGTGTACTTCGAGACGATGTTCTGGGACGGACGTTCGCCGAGCCTGGCCGACCAGGCGCTGCATCCGTTCGTGAACCCGGTCGAGATGGGATTGCCCGACCACGAACCGATTCTGGAGATCGTGCGCAGCGACGCGGAGTACACCGCGGCCTTTGCGAGTGTGTTCGCGAAGTCCGGCGAGCAGATCACGATGGACGAAGTCACGGAGGCGATCGCCGCATTCGAAAGCATCCAGGTCACGGGCAACAGTCCGTTCGATCAGTGGTACTTCCAGGACGCGGCAACGCTGAGCGAACAACAAGAACGCGGCTTCAACCTGTTCATCAACGAGGGGCGCTGCGTCTCCTGCCACCGGATCGAAGAGACACAGGCCGTGTTCACCGACAACCGCTTCCACAACATCGGTGTGGGTGTGAACGCGATCCAGGACGACATCCCCGAGCTGGCCGGCGCCTTCATTGCGGCCGATGCCACGCTGGAGGAAGTCGACATCAAGGTGCTCACCGATGCGCGTTCGTCCGAGCTCGGTCGCTTCGCGGTGACACACAGCTTCGATGGCATCGGCGCGTTCAAGACGCCGACGTTGCGCAACATCGCCGCTACCGCGCCCTACATGCACGACGGCAGCATCCAGACGCTGCGCGAGGTAGTCGTGCACTACAACAACGGTGGCGTGACCAATGAGGGCGACCCGGTGAACGACTTCCTGAGCGGTGGCATCCGCCCGCTGAATCTGAGCGAAGAACAGATCGACGAGCTGGTGGCCTTCATGGAGGCGCTGACCAGCCCCGAGTACCAGGAACTGGCCGACGCGTCAGCCAGTTCCGGGACCAGCAGTTCCGGAACCAGCGGAGGCGGACGATGAGCAACCTCAACCGGCGCGAGTTCATCAAGAGCATGGGCGCCTTGACCGCCGCGGCCACGCTGCCGATCAGCATGGTGGAGCTTGCGTTTGCTGACTCGTCGAAGAACTTCAGCTTCGCGCACATCTCCGACTCGCATATCCAGCACATCAAGGGCAACGAGTTCGTGCGCAACTGGGACCGCGGCCTGATCCGCGCCGTGGCCGAGACCAATCTGCTCAACCCGAAGCCCGACTTCGTCGTGTTTGGTGGCGACCTTGCGCAGCTCGGCACCAAGCCCGAGCTGGACCACGGCATGGAGCTGCTCTCCAAGCTCGATTACAAGGTCCACGGTGTGCTGGGCGAGCATGACTACTACCTCGATCTGGGCGAGTACTGGTCGGAGCTGTTCGGCAAGCACTACTACAGCTGGGATCACAAGGGCGTGCACTTCGTGGTGCTCAACAGCATCCTTACTTTTGACGACTGGACCTTCGACCGTTGGCCCAGTGCGAAGCAGCGGATGCTGGAGATGGCCGCCCTGGACAACCCCAACGGTTCGCCCTTCATGGTCGGTGAGACGCAGCGCGAGTGGCTGAAGAAGGACCTGGCCAAGGTCGACAAGAGCACGCCGGTCGTCGTGTTCTCGCACTCGCCAATCCAGAAAATCTACAAGGGATGGAATTTCTGGACCGACGACGCCGAGGAAGTGCAGGCGCTGCTGCAGCCCTTCGATCAGGTGAACGTGATCTACGGTCACGTGCATCAGATCCAGTACAACCAGATCGGCAACATCAGCTTCAATGCGGTGATGGCGACGGCATGGCCGTGGCCCTATCCGGAGAGCTACGCACAGGCGCAGCAGATGATGCCCAAGCTGACCATCCCGATGAACCGGGCCGATCCCTTCCACGAGCGCGACGCGACCGGCTGGCAGATGATCGACATCGCAGACGGCCGCGTGGCTGCCCAGTACAATCTGTACGACAACGAGAACCGGACCGTGGCCTTCAACCACGAGACCGGTCGCCCCGAAGACAAGACATTCCAGGACGAGGCCAACCAGGTCCCGGCGCAGGAACACTACTAGGAGGTTCAGGCATGAAGCGATTTTCAATGAGCTTGCTTGCGGTGTTTGCGCTGGGCGCTCTGGGCGTGCTGTTCGCGCCGGGTGCGGGCATGGACGTGCGGGCCGATGAGTTCACCGAGGAAGACCTCGCCCGCTGGGACGAGGAATACATGTCGGTGGTGGAGGAGGGCCGCGCCCTTTGGGGCAGTGCGGACCTCGGTAGCAATGGGGTGGCCTGCGGGCAGTGCCACCCCAACGCTGCCAACACGCACCCGGAGACCTACCCCAAGTTCCAGCAGCAGCTGGGCGGCGTGGTCGCGCTGAGGGACATGATCAACTGGTGCCTGCAGAATCCGCTCGAAGGTGACACCCTGGATCTCGACAGCGATGAGATGGTTGCGATGGAGACCTATGTGCATTGGGAGCGCCGCGGCGTGGAGTTGGCGCCGGGTAAGCACTAGGGGGTTTTGTTGACGCCTTGAGGTGCGTGTTTGGGCGTTAGGCTGCGAGCGTGATTCGGGGTGCCTTGTTGCAGGTGGGTTTCGCTGGTTGCGAAGCAATCTCAACTGGCGAAACGCCACCTTCTTACACCGCCACCCGGTTCGGACAATGACAATTGAACAAGAAGGAACGCCGCCTCAGGCTGGCGCTGCTTGAACATGTCTCCGCGGTGCGAGGGCTGCCGGTCACTGCCCAGCGCAGGGCCGTGCTGAAGACTGTCCTCGAGATGTACAATCACCCTTCGGCTGAGCAGGTGTACGCAGCCGTGGCGATGCGGCAACAGAGGGTCAGCCGCGCCACGGTGTACCGGGCGCTGGACACGCTGGTGGAGATGCGGCTGTTGGCCAGGCTGAGTCATCCAGGGCGCGTGGCGCGGTTTGATATGCGGTTGGCCTGTCACCACCATTTGATATGCATGCGGTGCGACGCGGTATTGGATTTCGAGGATGAACGATTGGACGAGATTCAGGGTGATCCGCCGGACACAGCGGTGCAGGGGTTTCGGCTGCGGGAGTTGCAAGTGCAGCTGCGGGGTGTGTGTGGAGTGTGCCGGGCGGGGGCACCCGGGTAGAGCGGGGGTTTGCAGGTGGGTGCGTGGTCCCCGGGATCGCTCACAAGTGGCGCGCTCTGGCGCCCCTTGCTGCAGGTGGATATTTGCGGATGCGACGGAGTCTCAACTGGCGGAATGCCGAAATATCGCAGCCCCCCCCCTCCACCGCTCAGTACGCGCCCTTCATCCTCCCGACGCTCGATGCATCCACCGGCACGGTGAACAGGATCACGCTTCCGGTGCCATTGATGATGATGTCCACACCGTCGACCGGCGGATCGTTGGGCCAGGTGTTACCGATGGCGTTGATGTCGGTCGTGCCGTCGTGCTGGATGCAGACGCCGGTGACACCCGTGAAGTCGTTGTTTCCGGGATCACCACTGGCGCCGAGATCCGGGAATCCATCGCGCTGAATCTGGACCGCGAGCGAGTTCTGGAAAATGTTCGATCTCAAGATGGGCGCCGCCGTGAGATTGCGCGTGCGAACGGCTCCGTAGGTCGCCCCCGATCCGGCTTCGAAGGTGTTACCCGAGATTCTCGGATAGCCGCTCGAAACCTGCACGCAAACTATCGAACCACTCTGGAAGGTGTTGTTGTCGATCCAGGGATCCGAGTCGACACCCGTCATGTTGATCGACAAGCTCGGCGACGCGAAGACATTGGTTCCGATCACGGGTGTGTCCGGAGAGGCGTTCAAATAGACACCGTAGGATGATGTGTCGAACTGATTGCCGACCACCTGCGAGGCCTTCGCGTCGTTCATATAGACGCCTGCGTAGGTCGTGTTCATGATCGTGTTGGAGTTGACATGCGCGAGAACCCCGTGGATCACGACGCCTGCATGGCTGAGCGCGTGAGAATCGGCGTCGATCTGGAATCCGGAAATCGTTGAAGACGGGCCACAGACCACGGTAGCAATGCTGCCGACACCGGATAGGCCGCCGTAGGTTCCCTTGCCAACGATGCTGGTCGGCGTAGCCCCGCCGCCTTTCGTGGGCACATCTCCAACCACTGTCTGGTCCGTCAGGAGAGTGATCGGGAACACCTCTCCCAGAGCTGCGTCGTAGGTTCCCGGCAACACGGTGATCGTGGCACCTGCGCCCCCGGTCGCGATTGCATACGTGATGGTGGCGAAG
>Ga0164313_10002312_pt1 | contig 17101 bp, 14 predicted proteins | sample GuaBasSedimGuay4_FD_113735 | JGI IMG/M metagenome (GOLD analysis project Ga0164313, IMG submission 113735) | Subseafloor sediment microbial communities from Guaymas Basin, Gulf of California, Mexico - Guay4, Core 4569-4, 0-3 cm | ecosystem: Environmental > Aquatic > Marine > Hydrothermal vents...
AACGGTCAATATCAACTCAAAATTATACATTATTATTGCAAGCTGTTGAAATTGGACGCTGTTGGAAACATTTAAATTATTTTTTGAGCTTGGTCTGGAACACATATTGGATATCAATGGTTCTGATCACATCCTTTTTGTAATTGCACTTACTGCCTTATTTACCATAAGTGACTGGAAGAAAGTTCTTATCCTCATAACGGCCTTTACTATTGGCCACTCAATAACTCTTGCATTAGCAACTCTTCGGGTTGTGAACTTTAACTCCGATCTAATTGAGTTTCTAATTCCGGTAACTATTTTCTTAACTGCCTTCTTCAACCTCTTTAGGCATAAAGGTGCAGGGCGTCCTATGAAGGCTCAGATAAATTATTATTTCGCAGTATTCTTTGGACTTATTCACGGCCTCGGATTTTCCAATTATTTAAGAAGCCTATTGGGTAAGGATGAAACCATCATTACCCAATTATTAGCCTTTAATATAGGTTTAGAGGTTGGACAAATTATTATTGTTGGCATATTTTTACTTGCCTCAATATTAGTAATTGATCTAGGCGGCGTCTCTAAAAGAGATTGGCGTATGGTGATATCTTCTGGAGTAGCAGCTATTGCCCTTACTATGATGTATGAAACAAAATTTTGGTAATAAATATTTAAATAAAATGAGCAGATTAATTACACTAATCGTACTAGTTATGGCCTCCCTGACAAGTGTTGGACAAAACTGGCAAGGAAAATTCGAACAGCTTGGCACTACTTTGCCTACGCCAAATGAATACCGCACTGCATCGGGTGCTCCAGGTCAGGCATACTGGCAGCAAAAAGCTGATTATTCGATAGCAATTGTTCTAAATGACGAGAACCAATCAATCACGGGTACTGAAACTATTACCTACACCAACAACTCTCCGGATCCCTTAACTTACATTTGGCTTCAGCTCGACCAGAACATGCGAGCTCAAGACTCCAACTCTCCTAAGATCAGGAACAGTGAAATCAAAAAAACTGAAATGTCTACAAAAAGCCTGCAGTCTATCACTGGTGTTGAAAATTATGATGGCGGTTTTAAAATTGCCAGTGTAACAGATACTGAAGGTAAGGCATTACCCTATATTATCAACCAAACTATGATGCGCGTTGATCTGCCTATTACAATTAATACCGGAGATCAATACTCATTCTCAGTAAGCTGGTCCTATAACATCAATGACAGAATGCAATTGGGAGGACGTAGTGGTTTTGAATACTTTCCTAAGGACGGCAACGCCTTGTACACGATTGCCCAGTTTTTCCCTAGAATGGCAGTATATAGCGATGTTTATGGGTGGCAAAACAAGCAATTTCTAGGTCGTGGAGAGTTTACACTAACTTTTGGTGATTATGATGTAAGTATTACTGTTCCAGCCGATCATATTATTGGCGCAACCGGTGAGTTACAAAATGCCAAAGACGTTCTTACCAAAGACCAGATAAAAAGATTTGAGTTGGCTAAAACTACTTTCGACAAGCCGGTAATTATAGTTACCCAAGACGAGGCCATTAAAAAAGAACAAAACCCAACTACGAAGACTAAAGTATGGAACTTTAAGGCTACACAGGTACGTGATTTCGCCTTTGCAACTTCAAGAAAATTTATTTGGGATGCTATGGCAGTAAAAATTGGCGACAAGACACCATTGGCCATGTCCTATTATCCTAAAGAAGGCAATCCTCTTTGGGAAGAAGAATCTACCAAAGCCGTAGCCAATACTATAACCGGTTATTCTAAACGTACTATAGACTACCCATATCCGGTAGCTATTTCTGTGCACTCAGCAAGCATCGGTATGGAGTACCCTATGATTTGTTTCAACTTTGGTCGCCCGGCAGAAGATGGCACCTACTCCGATCGTACTAAATATGGTATGATATCAGTGATTGTTCATGAAGTGGGTCATAACTTCTTCCCAATGATTATTAATTCAGATGAAAGGCAGTGGTCTTGGATGGATGAAGGTCTCGACACTTTCGTACAGTCACTAACTACAAAAGAGTACTACCCTGAAATGCCATCAAGACGTGGGTCGGCAGCAAGTATTGTTAACTATATGAAAGGAGACCCCGATTTCATTAGGCCAATAATGACTAACTCTGAGCAGATTACACAGTTTGGTAATAATGCTTACGCTAAACCAGCTGCAGCTCTAAGCATTTTACGCGAAACAGTGATGGGCCCAGAACTTTTTGACTATGCCTTTAAGGAATACGCCGAACGATGGGCATTTAAACACCCTGAGCCTGCAGATTTCTTCCGCACCATGGAAGATGCTTCGGCTGTAGACCTTGATTGGTTCTGGAATGGCTGGTTTTATACTACAGACTATGTAGACATCGAAGTTAGCAATGTACGCTGGTTTAAAGTGGCAGCAGATGCAAAAAACTTTGAAAACAAAGCCCAAGAGGCAAAAATAGAAAACAAAAACATTGATGAAGAAGGCAATAATGTTGACTTTTCAGGTGGCTATGAGCAAATTAACTTGACTGACACTCAGTCATCGTCATACAGGGAGTTTATGAATAATGTAGATGATGCCGCCATTCGCCAAGCCAATGCAAATAAAAATTTATACGAGATAACCTTGAAAAACAAAGGAGGTCTTGTAATGCCGGTTATCATTGAGTGGACCTATAAAGATGGGACTAAAGAAATAGAAAGACTCCCCGCTGAAATATGGAGGATGAATGAGAATCAGGTTACTAAGGTGTTTGCTAAATCTAAGGAAGTGACAAATATTACACTAGATCCAATGCTCGAAACAGCTGACGTGAAGGTTGAGAATAATTATTTTCCTAAAAGGGAGGTAAAATCCAAATTTGAAAAGTTTAAAGATGGGAAATAATATTTCACATCCTATGAAAGTATTCATATGGGCAGCATTAATAATGCTGCCCATTGTTGTTAATGCCCAAAACTGGCAAGGTAAATTCGAGCAAATAGATAAGTTATTACCTACACCCAATAGTTACAGAACCGCCTCCGGTCAGCCCGGGCATAAATATTGGCAACAAAAAGCTGACTATATCATTAATGTTTCACTAGATGAAAAAGCACTAACCCTGGAGGGTGATGAAGTGGTGACCTTGCATAATAACTCACCTCACAAGCTTAAATATCTTTGGTTTCAACTTGACCAGAATATCAGGAAAGAGAACTCCCTCGAATTTCAGTCTAGAGAAAATGAGATATATGGTGAGATGGAAGCTCAGGATATGATGGGCATTACCAATGATCATTTTTATGAGGGGGGCTATAAGCTTGGTAATGTAACCGCCTTCGATGGCTCGCCACTTCCCTATATAATAAACGGGACTATGATGCGTGTCGATCTTCCTGAGTTACTTATTCCCGCTGAAAATGTAAAAATAAAAATCAGCTGGAGCTATAATTTATATGACCGACAGCGAGTTGATGGTCGTGGAGGCTATGAGTATTTTCCTGAAGATGGTAATTATCTATTTACAGTAGCACAGTGGCATCCCAGGTTAGCAGTCTATGATGATGTTGAAGGGTGGCAAAACAAGCAATTCTTAGGAGACGGCGAATTTGCCCTTACCTTTGGTGATTTTGATGTAAAAATATCTGTCCCGGCAGATCATATTGTAGCTGCTACCGGCGAGTTACAAAACAAAGAAGCGGTGCTCACCAAGGATCAATTAAAAAGATTGAACAATGCTGCCAAAGCAACATCTCCGGTGATAGTTGTAAGTGAAAAAGAAGTACGCAAAAAGGAAAAAACAAGGTCTGAGGAGATAAAAACCTGGCATTTTAAAGCTATTAATGTTCGGGATTTTGCCTTTGCAACATCCCGTAAGTTTATCTGGGATGCTATGGCCGTGCCGCTAACTACAACTACACCACTTGCCATGTCATTCTATCCCAAAGAAGGAAATCCGCTCTGGGAGAAATATTCAACACAAGCGGTAGCAAATACCCTTAAGAAATATTCTGAGCACACGTTTGACTATCCCTACCCGGTGGCAATAAGTGTGCATAGTGCAGATCAAGGGATGGAATATCCAATGATCTGTTTTAACGGAGGGCGCCCGGATGCCAAGGGAAAGTACTCACAATATAAACTTCAGAGTATGGTCTCTGTTATTGTTCATGAGGTAGGCCATAACTACTTTCCTATGATCATAAACACTGACGAAAGACAGTGGACCTGGATAGATGAAGGCATTAATACGTTTTTAGAGCACCTTACGATGAAGGAATATTATCCGGAGTTTGATAACACCTGGGGAACTCCGGTAAGTGTTACTAATTATATGAAAGGTAATCCTGATTATATAAGACCACTAATGACCAATTCTGATCAAATAGTGCAATTTGGTTATAATGGTTACGGAAAGCCATCAGCAGCACTTAGCGTGCTACGTGAGGTGGTCATGGGCCAGGAATTATTTGATTACTCCTTTAAGGAATATGCTAGTCGTTGGGCTTTTAAAAGACCTATGCCTGCCGATTTTTTTCGGACAATGGAAGATGCTTCGGCGGTAGACCTTGATTGGTTCTGGCGTGGTTGGTTTTTTACAACCGAATATGTAGATATCAACATTAAAGATGTGAGCTGGTATCAGATTGAAAGGAAACCTGCTAATGGAAATGAGAACAGCCAAAAAGACACTACTGAACAAGTTTCTAATAAGCTGCTAGCCTCTCCAGGCCCCATTTATCTCAGTAAACCTAGCGATGCTTCCTATGGAGGCTTTAAAAATCGGTTGGATGATGAGACCATTATTCAGCAAAATATCGGTCGGTTTCTCTATGAAATTACTTTCGAAAACCTTGGTGGGCTAGTGAGTCCTTTAATAATCGAATGGACTTATAGTGATGGAAGTATAGAAACTGAGATCATCCCGGCAGAGGTCTGGGGGCTGAATGAAAATATAGTCACAAAAGTGTTTGCTAAAGAAAAACAGGTTGTTCAAGTGCAGATTGATCCAAATCAAATAACTGGAGATGCCTATCTTTTTAATAATTCCTTCCCACGAAAAGCTGTAAAATCAAGGTTTGATATGTATCTGGAAAAAGACTAAAACCTTATTCGAATGGCATGCTTCCTGGTGATAACATAAACATTATTCAATCGTGTTATCACTTTAGCAATAATATTATACTCACCATTAGCTATCTGGCCACGCTCAAGATAAATAGTAAACGTCAATACACCATCGTCCTGACTGTATTGACGTTGCATATTATCATTTAGATAATTCCCCTCATCAAGTTCCCCTAAATAGAATTCTACTTTTTGAGATTTATCAGAAAGAAACACCTTTATATTATAGGTGCCATTTTCTCTTAAATTATCTTCTTCTTCAATTACAATTTCCGGATAAATTTTCTTTAGCTTGCCATTCGTCAGATACTCTTTTAAATCGGTACCGGGAAAGCCATCTTTAAACATAGCTTCACTCATCAATTCGCCCCCTTCTCTATATTTTTTAGTTATCCCATTTCTCTTATCGCCAGCATACATTTCTTCTTTATAAAGAGCCCCGGACTTATAATATCTTTTTTGAACCCCTTCTAATAATCCAACCGAATAATTTAATTCGCTTCGTTTAGATACGCCATCTTCATAGTATTTCACTGCCCACCCCTCTAACTTTTTATTTTTAAAATTCATGACAGATGCCACCTTGCCACTCTTGGAGTATCGGGTATACTCCCCTTCAATAATTTTGCCTTCTTTATCCCTTATAATATTTGCATTCGGCTCACTTTGGGAAGGCTCTAAATCGCATCCGGAGATTACTATAAGGCAATAAAACAGTAGGATATTTTTTAAATTAACGGTGCGCTTCATAGGGCAAATCATTTCTCTTAATATTCGATATGCAACCTTAATAAATTAAAATCACTATCAGCCTTTATATGCATAAATTATTCTTGCCACTTAATTTCAAATAAAAATGAATGGCTAATTCATAAAAATTCTACAATTTAGCATCTTCAAATAAATTCCGATTATTATGATAATGGTAATTATTCTTTATACGCTTCTTTTTCTGGCTGTCATATCACCATGGGTTTTCCCTAATAAGTTGGTGAGCAAGCACAAGAGAGATTTAGACGTATAAAATCATATAACTGACATTCCAAACCGGTACAGCCTAGCTTGCCGGTTTTTTTCTTTGTAAACCAAAATAAAATTAGCCAATAATATTCTATGACTTTATGGAGGATTAATTAACCATTTACCCTTAATATTCACCAGTTGTGCCCTTTTTATATCTATTTCATGCATGATTTTGTATGTTTAAGGTAGTCTAACCCTTAATCTTCAATCAACTCTATAAATCATGAATAACAGGTATTACTCTCTCGTATTAGCAATATTGTTTCTATTCGCCGGTAGCAATAGTTATGCCCAGGGCAAGAAAAAATCATCGCCTCCAAAAAGCAAAACTTCTTCGATGCAGCAATTTGATGGTTACTTCAATTACTATTATGACGCCAGACAAGACAAAATATTCCTTTTGATTGATAAACTTGATGAAGAATTCCTCTATGTTCATTCTCTTGCCGCAGGTATTGGCTCCAATGATATTGGTTTGGACCGAGGCCAGCTAGGAGGAAGAAAAATAGTGAAGTTTTCCCGTGTTGGTACGAAAGTGCTATTAATTCAACCTAATTATAGTTATAGAGCTGATTCAGACAATGCTGATGAAAGAAAAGCTGTAGAACAAGCATTCGCCCAATCCGTTATCTGGGGATTTAAAGTTGACATGGAGGATGAGAAAGGGATATTAGTGGATGCAACAGATTTCTTTATGCGCGATGCTCATAATGTTGTTGGACGTCTTAAAAGAGCAAAACAAGGAAGTTATAAACTAGATAAATCACGATCGGCATTTTACCCTTCACAATTCAGAGCTTTCCCTGAAAACGTTGAACTCGAGGCCACTCTTACGTTTACAGGCACTCCACAAGGAGGATATATTCGGAGTGTAACGCCCTCCGCCGAAGCAGTAACTGTACGACAGCATCATTCTTTTATTAAGCTCCCGGACAGCAACTATACAAAAAGAAAATTCGATCCAAGAGCCGGCTATAATCAACTTTCTTATATGGACTACGCCACACCAATTGATGTCCCAATAGTCCAAAGATTTATTTATCGTCATCGTTTAGAGAAAAAAGACCCTACAGCAGCCAAAAGTGAAGCCGTAGAACCAATTATTTATTACCTCGACCGCGGAGCACCGGAACCTGTTCGCTCAGCATTAATGGATGGAGCGCGATGGTGGAATCAGGCGTTCGAAGCTGCCGGATATATTAACGCTTTTCAGGTAAAACTTATGCCTGAAGATGCTGATCCAATGGATGTACGGTACAACCTTATCCAATGGGTTCATCGCTCAACCAGAGGTTGGTCATATGGCGCCAGTGTTTCTGACCCAAGAACAGGAGAAATTATTAAGGGCCATGTTTCTTTAGGCTCATTACGTGTACGTCAGGACTTTTTAATTGCCGTCGGCCTGCTGAGCCCTTATGAAGGCAATGAGGTGCCTGGAACTATGAAAGAGATGGCCTTAGCTCGAATTCGACAGCTCGCTGCCCATGAAATTGGACATACAATCGGTTTATCACACAACTACTCGTCGAGCATGGATGGTAGAGCTTCGGTAATGGATTATCCACACCCATATATAACCATAAAAGATGGGAAACTCGATTTCTCAGAAGCCTATGACACCAAAATTGGGGCCTGGGACAAGGTAAGCATTACATACGGGTATCAAGACTTTGCTGATGGCGTTGATGAAGATAAAGCATTAGAAGCTATCCTGCTTAAGGCTTATCAGGAAGATGGCCTTTCGTTTCTTTCAGACCAGGATGCTCGACCACTTGGTAGTGCTCATCCACAAGCTCATCTATGGGACAATGGCTCCAGTGCAGCCAATGAGCTTATGAGAGTACTGGAGGTAAGACAACTGGCTCTAAATAACTTTTCTGAAAATAATATCCCGCAAGGACAGCCAATGGCTACTCTTGAAGAAAGCCTCGCGCCAATCTATTTCTTTCATCGTTATCAGGTAGAGGCTACGGCTAAGGTAATTGGTGGCTTATACTATACCTATGCCCTTAGAGGGGATGGACAAGTGCCAACAAAAATGGTTCCTCCTGCTGAGCAAAAATTAGCTCTGGAAGCATTACTTAAAACGATTAGCCCAAGTACACTAGGTCTTCGCGAAGAATTAATAGCGTTAATTCCTCCAAGGCCATTGGGATACAGGCGTAGCCGGGAAACTGTTAAAATCCGCACGGGACTTACCTTTGATCCAATATCATCGGCAGAAGCAGCCGCAGACATGTCTGTTGGCTTATTGCTAAGGCCCGAAAGAGCAACCCGACTAGTTGAATATCATGGCCGTGATAAATCGCAACCAGGGTTAGAATATGTTCTGGATCAGTTACTTCTGGCCACCTGGAAAAGCCCTGCTCAAAATGGCTATGCAAGAGAATTGCAACATGCAGTGAATGCCGTGGTATTAAAAAACATCATGTATCTTGTGTCTGACAATAGCGCCAGTGAGCAAGCAAGAGCAATAGCATATTCACAGCTTATTGGCCTAAAAGAATGGGCAAAAAAGCAGACCGCTAAGACAGTTGCCAAAAATGAAAAGGCTTCGCTACAGTTTGCTATTTTCCAAATTAACCAATTCGAAGAAAATCCGGATGGCTTTAAGCGCATGACACCGCTTACACCTCCAGATGGATCTCCTATTGGTACAGATTTGCAGTTTGAATACTAGAAATTAATGATCAAGATATTTTCCTCTTTGGAAGAGGCCTCTAAAGCTATACCCTTAGGCAGTATAAAGCTGCTTATTCTTGATGGTAAAAAAATGGCTCTGGCACATACCAAAGAAGGGTTTCATGCCTTTGAAAATGAATGTCCTCATCAATATGAACCATTACATAAAGGCAGGATAACTTCGGGAAATGAAGTTACTTGCCGACTACATGAATATAGATTTAATCTAATAACCGGGAAAGAAGCTGACAGTCGTTGTGACTCAATGAATATCTACTCTATTATAGTTAAAGATTCAGGGGTTTTTATACAGCTATAAAAGACGATATATTCAATACTAAAAAATAAGCAAAAAGTAGATGATATAAATACTATTATTTCTCAGAATAAATTAATAAATTCAAACTTGCAAAGTTAAAGCCAACGAAACGGCGATTTATAGTTAATTAAACATCTAAATATATAAACACATGAAGAGAATTATTGTTGGATCAACAAACCCGGTGAAGATTAATAGCACTAAGCTTGCTTTTGAGACTGCCTTCCCGGAAGATGAGTTCGAGGTCGAAGGGGTGTCTGTGGTCTCTGGTGTAAGAGACCAACCCATGTCTAATGATGAAACTTTATTAGGAGCGAAAAACCGTGCGGAGAACGCGAAAGAAAAACACGATGCTGATTATTGGGTAGGAATTGAAGGAGGCATTGAAGACCATGAAGATGAGCTGGAAGCCTTTGCATGGATGGTTATTTTAAGCGCTGACGGCGGAAAAGGAAAATCCAGAACATCTAGCTTCGTATTACCTCATGAAGTTAGTTTACTAGTTAGATCGGGTCTTGAGCTTGGTCAAGCTGACGACCAGGTGTTCAATCAATCGCATTCTAAACAAAAAAATGGTGCTGTTGGCTTACTCACTAATGATATTATTGATAGGTCAGAGTATTATAAACAAGCTGTAATTCTGGCCTTAGTGCCTTTCTTGAAGCCTGAACTATATTAATTGGCTTTAACTCAGCTTTGCCATGGATAGTCATTTAGCGCCTATTCCGGAAGAGTTTTATTCTTTCGAGTCTAACCAACCTTTCGAGGCCTGTCTGGTATGTAAAGCAGATTTGCTTTCAGGAGAAATAGATTATTTCATAGAAAAAGCAGTAAGAAACTATCAGGAGCACGATGTAAGCGATATAGTGTATGAGTATGCTATTTGTTGGCATTGTGCTCATGATATGAATAGCCAAATGTCAAAAGAGTCTATGCAGAATATTCAGGACTACTTTTCAGAACAGAATATGTTTATGGAAAAGCTCAATGAATATAACAGCAACTGGCAAGAAAGAACAGGTGATTTAATTCCTGACAAATGCATAATTACCAATGAGCCCAAAGAAGAGTTAGAGGAATACATGATCTATGGACATTTCAGAGGTAATGCAATGGTTAAATCCTCGATGCCCTATCTCCTCAGTGGCAAGGTAATGGATGAGGTATCTGACTTATTATCTAATCAGACTATTGATCAATTAGATGATTTTATGGGGGAATATTTTGGTGGCCCGCCAGAGTTTGAAGAGTTATTGAAACCCCGGCGGCCGGTGTTTTTTTAACATAATGAAGGTACTAGGTAAGTAGCTCTACTACCTTCTCGAGGTATATCCTGTCATTTTCATCAAAATCATCCAGCTTATCGCTGTCAACATCCAACACAAAGATTACTTTCCCATCCGAATTAATGCCAGGTACAACAATCTCTGATTTAGAGCCGCTACTACAGGCAATATGCCCGGGAAATTCATCAACATTAGGAACCAATATGGCCCTTCTATCTATCCAGGCCATACCGCAAACTCCTTTACCCTGGTTTATTCTAGTACAAGCAACTGGTCCCTGAAATGGTCCTAAAACAAGGGTATCCTCCTCAACAAGATAAAAACCAATCCAGAAAAAACTAAAGACCTCCTTAAGGGCAGCGGCTATATTGGCCATATTGGCTATGAGGTTGGGCTCATCGGTAATAAGTGCTTCTATTTGAGGTAGAAGCAACTGGTATTTTGCTTCTTTACCGGCCGTTGCCTCAATTATTATTTCTTCTGCCACAATATCTTGGTTTTAGGATTATAGATAGTGTTTAAACGATCACCCATAATGTTTTGTTCTTCATCAGCTTCGGTTTCGATTTTTGGTGATGGTATACCGTCACCAAAGGTGGTTGCTGAAGTAAAAATTCTTGCTTCATCCCAAAGTTCTTCATCCAGAAATGAATTAATAGTTTTTGCTCCTCCCTCAATAATTATTGAACCAATATTCTGTTCCCATAAAAAGGTAAGCATCTCTACGATGAAATTCTCTGAACCAACTTTTACATTCTCAATATTATTTTCCAGTTGGTTAGTTTGAGTATTGACTACATAAATCTTTTCAACCCCCTCAAAAATCTTTTGAGAATGGCTGAGCTCTAATTTGCGGTCAATAACAACTCGAGTCGGGTTACGCCCCTGCCAATTTCGAGCTGTAAGCTGTGGGTCATCATGAATAACAGTATTATAACCGACTAAAATAGCGTCTTCTTCCGTCCGCCATTTATGAACCAGTTGCCTGGATTGCTTATTGCTTATCCACTTTGAATCGAAATTTGTTCTGGCTATAAAACCATCCTCTGTTTGCGCCCATTTAAGAATTATGTAAGGTCTGTTTTTTATCATTGAAACATAAAATTGCTTGTTTAAAACAATTGCTTCTTCCTCCAAGACACCAAAAATCACCTCGATACCGGCGTTCTCTAAAATTTTAATTCCGGCACCGCTTACTTTAGGATTTGGGTCCTTACTAGCAATGACTACTGTTTTAGGTTTATAATTTAAAATTAAATCAGTACAAGCAGGTGTCTTACCATAAAAACTACACGGTTCAAGTGAAATGTAAAAGATTGAGTGCGTCAGTAATCCTTTATCTACCACCGAATTTACGGCATTCACTTCGGCATGTACCTCGCCAAACTTTTTATGCCAGCCCTCCCCTATTATTTTTTCATTATGGACAATAACACAACCCACCATTGGGTTAGGGCTTACTTCTCCCTGTCCGTATTTTGCCAATTCGAGGGCTCTTCGCATGTACCTGCCATGGGTCATAATACAAACATAGCCCAATTGTGGCTTACAAGTAATTTTTAGAAACTTTTGTACCATTGTGTTATGGTTTACACTTCTACTTTAAGCTTATTCAGGCAAATCCGCGATGAGATAAAGCCAATCTATGGCGCAGAAGCAGATATGCTGGCAATGTTTATAGTGGAAGATGTTTCCGGTTTTAACAGCACAGACATAATCGTTGATAATAAGTTTCAGACCGGCCCTGATTTTAGATCAACCATACTAAAATATATTCTGCAGCTTAAGCGACAAGAACCTATTCAATACATCTTAGGAAAGGCCTACTTCTACGAAAATATGTATGAGGTAAATGAGAGCACATTGATCCCTCGACCTGAAACAGAAGAACTCGTACAACTTATAATAGAATATTTAAAGTCTAAAGAGTCATTAAGTATTCTGGACATAGGTGTTGGCTCCGGATGTATTGCCACCACTCTAGCACTTAATTTACCGCAAGCCGAAGTGGATGGAATAGATATTAGTAGCTCAGCACTGGCCATCGCTGTTAGAAATGCAGAGAAACTTAAAGCTAAAGTAAATTTTTTTCAAGCAGATATTTTTAGCTTCAACCCTACAAAAAAATATGATGTTATTGTGAGTAATCCACCATATGTGCGTGAGTCTGAAAAAACCCTCATGAACAGTAATGTTATTGATCACGAACCTGCCAAAGCCCTGTTTGTTCCTGATAATGACCCTCTGCTTTTTTATGAACAAATTATTGAGCTTACTAATGTGATACTGGCAGATAATGGACCTGTTTTCTTTGAAATAAATGAGGCCTATGGCAAAGAAGTGACTCAAATATTAGAAAAGCGAAACTTTTATAATATAGAATTAGTGAAAGATATCAACGGCAAAGATCGTTTTGTCTATGGCATTAAGCCTTAAAAGGTTTTTAAATAATGGCTTTTAAGGGGTTACCAATATGACAGATAAACTATCAATCTAATAAAAATCATGTAAATTGGCATTAATAAGACCAATACTTACAGCCCAAGTAAATATACTAGATGAAAAGACGTGAAGTTATCCAAAAGTTGGCCTATACTGTCCCTGCCGGAATGGCTTTTCCATCATTATTGTCATCATGTAATGAAAACAAGATAACGCCCACTCCGGTATATGACGGCAATGTAATAATCATAGGCGCCGGTGCCTCCGGGCTCTCTGCGGCACAGCAATTTTTAGATAAGAATATTGATGTAAAAGTTCTTGAGGCTTCAGATAGATACGGAGGAAGGTTAAGATTGCGAAAGGAGTTTTTTGACTTCCCAATGGAAGAAGGTGCTGATTGGATAAACGGTAATGACAACATTTGGTATACTAGTATAGAGAACTCTGGAGCCACGCTTATTGAATACCCCGACAACCCCAACTTTAGTTTAGATGGGGTAATAAAAAATGAGGAGGACTTAGCTAATGATGTTGATTATCTGGAGGCTATGGCATTTATTGATAGTATACCTGACTATAATGGACCTGACCTTACCATTAAGAATGCTGTTTTTAGTGCCGGACTGAAACCACGAGTACAATTTATTGCAGATGCTATTACATCAAATGCTCGAGGGTCGTCTTTTGAGTCGGTGAGCATCAAAGGTGTTTCTGACGGTGAAAAAATTTGGGCTGATGGTGAGGGCAGGTATCTCTCCACCAATCATGCCTTAGTAAATGTGCTTGGAGGAAACTTTGGCAATGTTATAAATAATCATTTAGCTTTAAATACTCCTATAGTACAAGTAGATTACTCAAACATTAATCTAATAAAGCTTACTGATGCCAGTGGCAACGTTCACGAATGCACAATTCTAATAGTTACTGTTCCCTTGGCTGTATTAAAGTCAGGAGATATAAACTTCGTGCCTAATCTGCCAATTAATACTACCTCAGCTATGAATAGAATTGGTATGGATGCCGGGTATAAAGTTATGCTGGGCTTCTATGTTAATTTCTGGGGTAAAGATGTAAGCTCAATCTATACAGATGGCACTGCCCCGGAATACTATTCTCCGGGATTTGGCAGAAGTTTGAACGACGAAAATCGAATATTATCAGCCTTGATAATGGGCAAGCAAGCTGAAGCCCTGGCTGGAAAAACAGATCAGGAAATTATCCAGCTATTAAAAACCGAACTTGACGCCTTATATGATGGTGCAGCTACACAGCAATTTGATGAATCTACTACTTATGTCACTAATTGGGGTGATATGCAATATATCAAAGGAGTAAGATCTTACCCTCTTGTAAGTGGCACAGGTGCTGCTGAAGAATATGCCAGGCCAATAAATGACAGGCTATTTTTTGCCGGCGAAGCAACTGCGCTTAATGGAAATTACGGTACCGTACAAGGAGCTTTGGAATCTGCGAAGAGGGTAGTACAAGAAGTTCTGGAAGTGGTCTTATAAAAAAAGCTGCTATAAAAATATAGCAGCTCTCCTTATCATTTATAGATTCTCTATTTACTCTCCCGCTACTCTTGGAGGAGCAGTTAATCTTTTAGTAACTATAGTTTGTCTCTCTTTGTGATCACAATATGAGCATTTGTAATATTCTAACAGCTCACCTTCAGAATCAACTGTAGGAGATTTTACCACTTCTTCATCTTCAACACGAAGTGTACGGTAACCACAAGAAGGACACTCGATAGCAAGAGCGCTACCATCATACTTCTCAATTTTAGTGTACCCCGTTTCATCGTCAATCCAAACGTCATAATCGACAGCATGACTTGATTCTTCTTCAATCATCTCTGCTGTTAAGTATTCATCTTCTAAATCTTCACCTAATAGCTTCATCTTATTATTATTATTAGGATTTACCCTGGGCTTATGTCGTAGTTTGTTAAGTTTTTTCTCAACTTGGAAAGGATAGTAAACCTTTATCAGACTATTAAAGACAAGACCAAAAATGGTTGTGAAACTAGCAGTCACAAATAATCTTACAAAGAACCAGATCATCTCTTCCTTTACTGTATCATTAAAGCTAGTGTTAAGCCACAGGCCTCCACCAATTGTAAGCCCAAGCATAGAATACCAAAATAGCTTGATTTCATTATCATTAATAAAGTCGTGTTTCAGTTTAGGGTCTGAGATGCTCATTTGCTTGGTAAAATAATATAATGATATTAAGATACCTCCTCCTATGAAGATCATGGCCAGATAAAAGGCCCAGACATTCCAGACATCTAAAAAGCTTACATACGATTCGTTATATTCCATTGTTTACAGGGTTGATGTTAAAGTAGGTATTGTGTTTAGGTTCTTTATATTTCTTAATTGCAGGCTCAATTTATACAAATACTTATAAGTATGAAACAAATCTATTAAAAACTTAAAATTTTATAACAAAACTACCAGGATAGTTCTTCCTAAGCTCATCGTTCAATTTATCTGCTTTTTGTCTATTTTTTAAATTGCCAACTATAATTTTATAGTGTTTAACCTCCTGAATTAGAGAAACTTGAATAAATATACGATCATTATAAGCTTTCTGCAACTCACTAGCTAACTGCACTAAGTTAACCATTTCTCGATAACTACCAATCTGAACTCCATAACCAGACAAATTTTCCTCATTTACAGATAATGAGTAGTAATTTTCAGGTAGTGAAACATTTTCATCAGCGGGCCTGTCAAGGGAGCTATAAGTCTCTTTATTTTCCTCAGAATTACTCACAGAGACGATTTCTACACTTGTTATACCCTCATTTATAAAGTCCAATTCTTTTGCAGCAGATTTGGATAAATCTATGATTCTGCCTTTCACAAAAGGACCACGATCATTTACCCGAACAGTAACTTCTTTGCCATTATCCAGATTTTTAACTTTTAATACTGTGCCAAATGGCAAGGTCCTGTGCGCTGCCGTTAGTTTGGCGTGCTTATATTTTTCACCATTTGCTGTTGTTCTCCCTTCAAATTTATCAGCATAAAAAGAGGCAATGCCTGCCTGTTTAAAAGTTTGGGTAAATCCATTAAAGAAAGAGCCCATACAAAAAAGTAGCCCTAGAATAATTCTCATAGATGTTCTGGGTTAGTTATCTTAGTTTATAATCAAACTTATTGCTTAAAGTCAAATGTAGAAGAAAACAAAGAATAAAATTTCAATAGTCTGAATTAAACCTTATTTTTGTCCCGCAAATATGAACCTTCAATATTTGCACAATGTCTAAGCAGGATTCCCGATTTCTTCTTGAAGCACTAACGTACGATGATGTATTATTAGTGCCCGACTATTCTACAGTTTTACCTAAAGATGCTGACACGTCATCTAAGCTAACACGCAATATAGACCTTAAAATTCCTTTGGTGTCTGCCGCCATGGACACCGTCACGGAGGCTGACCTGGCAATAGCAATGGCTATGGAAGGAGGCATTGGCATGATTCATAAAAACATGACCACTGCAGCACAAGCCGCTCAAGTACGCAAGGTTAAAAGGTCACAAAGTGGAATGATTCTGGACCCCATCACGCTAAATAAAGATGCATTAATAGGAGAGGCTAATAAAGTGATGCGTGAATACAAAATTGGCGGCATCCCTATTGTGGATAAAAACAACATCCTGATAGGCATTATTACTAATCGAGATTTACGATTTCAACGAGACCATTCCATTCCTATTTCTGAATTAATGACCAAGGAAAAGTTAATTACTGCATCTGAGGGTGTTGACTTACTTAAAGCAGAAGACATTCTGAAGGAGTCTAAAATTGAAAAACTGCCAATTGTAGATAAAAATTTTAAACTTACCGGATTAATTACCTATAAAGACATTCTAAAGAAAAGAGATCGACCTAATGCATGTAAGGATGAGTACGGTCGTCTTCGTGTTGGTGCCGCTGTTGGCGTTACACCTGATTTATTAGACAGGATTGATGCTCTGGTGACTGCGGGAGTAGATGTAATTGGTATTGATACAGCTCACGGTCATTCACAAGGCGTAATTGACGCAACCAAGCTTGCTAAACAAAAATTTCCGGATCTGGATATTATGGTTGGCAATATAGCAACTGCAGATGCAGCCAGAGCCCTGGTAAAAGCAGGAGCTGACGGAGTTAAGGTTGGTGTAGGACCGGGAAGTATATGTACTACGCGAATAATTGCAGGCATTGGTATGCCACAGTTGTCGGCTGTAATGGAG
>Ga0164313_10002313_pt1 | contig 17096 bp, 12 predicted proteins | sample GuaBasSedimGuay4_FD_113735 | JGI IMG/M metagenome (GOLD analysis project Ga0164313, IMG submission 113735) | Subseafloor sediment microbial communities from Guaymas Basin, Gulf of California, Mexico - Guay4, Core 4569-4, 0-3 cm | ecosystem: Environmental > Aquatic > Marine > Hydrothermal vents...
GACATTAAGTTGGGATTTTCGGCCACTGTTTGATTTTGTAGTCCAGCAATCTTTTGAGTCACCGCGATATCGAAGACCTGCTAGCTCAGCGTGGTATCACGGTCAGCCGCTTTGAAACATGATGTTTGCGTTCAGCAGGCAAACTCAGTAGTCTGTATATCTATAATGCCTTAAGGCTGGCTGAAGGGCCCCCGGCAATTGTTCATCTGTCCCATTATGTGCCTGTGGATTTTCATGGCGTCTGGCGTCCAGGACAATAGTCATGAGATTTAAAATATGGTCAGCGAAGAAACAATAAGAGCACTTGTAGGGCATGAATTTCCAGGTGGTGAATATCTCATTGAACACTGGGAAAACTTTTTGCTAACGGAATGCACCGGCAGTAAGCTGATGGAAAATAACGTGGTTCATCCAATAGCTTTATTCCACGTACCGATCCAGGGTTGTAATACTACCATTACCGAGATGTTTGAGCTGGGGCATGCCGACTCTGCAGATTCCATTGCGATTGAAAGCTATGAATGGGATATGTTCCACCCTCTTAAAGAGGATGTTTCCTACAAGGCTAACGGGAAAATAACTGAAGCTGCACGTTGCGTTGGTGGTGTTGGTAATATTTACGACCGTATTCAGTTTTCATTTGAACTGGTCGACCCTGAAGACGAACTAACCGCACGCTCTGTTATCACCTGGTACTACATGCGGCGTAAGCGGGTTGAGAAGTTTATGATGGCTTTTATGTTCTCGATAAAGAAGATGCTTCCTGCAAAAGCAAGGGCCCGGTTCGAGACTCTTTTAATTCATTTTACCGGCATCGGTATGGGGAAGATGTTTCCCGCAAGACCGTCGGAAAAATAACGGCGGGGCCACAGGAACCACAACCCTCCGCAGTTATTTTGAGGCATTACACGCTGGAGATAAGCGTGCATGATATCGCAAAAATCTATGCCTGAAGGTTACTGATCAGTCGGGTGAAAGTAACTTTCGTAACTCATGACCTGCGAAACGGTAAAGTCGTACTCGGAATAGTTGGCGAAAGTATTTTCGTCGCTCTTGATCACGGAATTTTGATAGCGCCATTCGTTGTCGGACGACGCGTCAAGCACCTTCTTTGGGTACACTCTCTGTGTGTAAAATCGATAGCGACCAAAATAAGAAAAACTCACCGTCGGATTTATAAACGCCTGTGCGAAAAAGGGATCGAGTTTCTGGCTACTTTCAGTTGAAGTTTGTTCGAAGCTTGCATCAAGGGTGTTTGGAATAATCCAGGACCTCGACGTATCGGTCTCTTCAACCTTCATAGAAGGGCGGAATTGTTTGCGTAATCCAAAGTATAAACCGCCAATTACGCCCATGAGGTATTCCAGGTACATCAGTTGCACATGCGTGCATAAGTGCTGCTCCCCACTCTTATGGGTGTAAATGACTGGAAAATTAGCCTGGATCTCCTCATAGGGACGCAGCGTAATATTAGTCATCAAATCATGGACATTATGACAGTTGGCATATTGCATCATAAACGGGTGCATGCCCTTTATCTTCTTCACGGTGGGGTATTTCTCAGCCATTATCTGCTCAGAGGGTATGCTCATTGCTCGCGGTAAGAACCTCTTAAGCGCGTCTATCGGGTAATAAGCCACTACAAAGTAAGACAGGTTATTTCCAGTGAGAAATGGGAGATGCGGATGAGTCGCTATGTATTTCTTGGAATGATGCATATTCACTACCTGTTCTTTTATCAAAGACATCGATTTTCTGTCTATAGCTGATTGTTAATTTGAACAACGATATCATTTCATATTTGAATTGGAATTTCCGATTCGGACTAAAAGTTTGGATTTTCGGCCAGATTACCCCATCGACAGGCAATATAAAAATGCTTCGACCGGCTTCCAATGGCGGTATTAGTTTATTGCCTCAAAATATTACGCAAAAATAAACACGACAACTATGCTGACAAACGGCAATATTGACCACACGGGATTGTCCCACACCAGGCATCGCTGACGATGAGGAATGAAAATGTGTTAATCTTCACCGCATGAAGGTCTCAGTCATCATCCCCAGCCTGTACTCCCCCTTCATTGAAACCGTGTTGGAGCACCTGGCACGGCAGAGCGCCTGGAACGATATTGGCGAGATCCTGATTGTAGGTAAGGATTTAGCCGGACAGGAACTCAATGATGGCAAGGTTCGCTACATCGACACCGGTGTGCCTGTCAGCGCTTCACGGGCCAGAAACATCGGCATTCACCAGGCGCGTTACGACCTGCTGTATTTTCTGGACAGCGACTGCCTGCCCCAACCAGACTGCCTGGAGCAGCACCTGCTTGCCCACGGCGCAGGTCATGAATTGGTCGGCGGTGGTGTAATGGCCCGTGGCGAAAATTACTGGAGCCTGACGTACAACCTGGCTCTATTTCACGAGTTTATCAGCGGTCGCGCGCCGGGGTGTCGCGACTACCTGCCTGCTCTGAACCTGTCGGTTACACGGGAAATTGCGATCATCGTGGGAGAGTTCAACCCACAACTCAAACGCGGGCAGGACATCGACTGGACCGTTCGGGCTCGCCAGGCGGGCTTCCAACCCTGGTGTTGGCCAGCGGCGACTGTGCAACACCAGCACTCGCGCAGCTCTTTTGGCGCGGTGTGGCGGGACTGCGCCAACTCGGGGTATTTCATGCGTCACATTCGACTGCACAACGCATCCGCCCTGGACTCACCCTGGTGGCTGAAAATGCGCTGGGTGATCGTTCTCGCCTCACCACTGGTAGCACTGCTGGTAACGGCCAGAATCTACACGCGACACCCTGGGCTCCTGCCGAGATTCGGTTACCTGTTCCCTGGGGTTTTCATGACCAAACTAGCCTGGTGTCGCGGCGCCGGCATAGGTCCCATAGGCCTTGCTCAGACAGACCTGGTTCCGCCCCGAAAGAAAGAGCTGACAGTGCAGCTAACGCGCAGGTGAGGATCAGTCATTTGATAATCATCGCTGGCCCCTCACGCGCAGGCAAAAGTACAGTGATTGACAGAATGCGATCGGGCAAAAAGACCAGGCTGTGTGGCCAACTAGGGATGATCGATCCGCCCTCGTGGCATTACTCCACAGTCAACCGTTTGAAGGGGACGCCCGCAACTACCATAGACAGATTGGTTCTTCATTACGATTTGTATGCAAATTTTTCGCGGCGTAAAAATTTCAGCAATCTCGATGCACTCATTTTTTCCGCCGCCAACACAACGGCGTTAACCCTGTGCACCACACCCGAAACACTCTGCGAACGGAATGCGCTGAACATTAAGAGGTTCGCCAATCTCCTGCTATTAAAGAAAAACCCCCTGAAAAAAACAATAGCCAAGATTCAGCTGCGGATGCGAAAGCAACGCAGCTATCGGGACGGCGCAAGCGTACAAAGCTTATACACCGAGTGGGTTGATTATATTAGTGGTCATGATCTCGCCAGTCACTGGCTACTGGACTGTAATAGCGACAGTGCTGATGCCATTGCCCGCGCCTATGATGCCGCGAGCCTGGAAGTTCTCATTGGCGGCACGCGCGCATGATTGTCATGACTTCTGCTATGCAAAGCAGCCCCTCTATTTTCGCTTACTAAAGCGACTCAGGCCGCGGGTGCTCTTCAAAACTGTAGCCAAAGTAGTCAATATCAATCTGGCAGATTTCCTCCACCATCGCTCGCGTGCTGGCGGAATATATATGGGAGTAGTGCCCCATTCGGGTGCCGTTGACATGCGGCATTGTCCGCCGTGGCCCGTCGATTTTCTGGCAAATATAATCCAGGGCATCCTGTATAGACTCCAGGCGACCGACATAATCAACAAGAACGCGACCCTTCAGGTCTAACAGTTTATTCAGCTGGCACTGTACCCCACGACCACGACGGTGGCGCCGCCGTTCCCGCCTGACCCAGCTATCAAAGTCCAGGTTATGAAACTTTCGAGTGGTGCCCCGTTGCTTTTTTTCCGCGGCAGTGGGCTCATTGTCCGCACGCTCAAAAAAGTAGCGCGATGCCATGCGGTCCCAGAGGTTTTTAACCAAGGAGAAGGAAAAGCATCGCCTGAACTCCTCCTCTCCGAGCACATAGTTCATCTGCACGGCAGACAAATGCTTGGCGCGACCCGGTTTTTAATCACCGATAGCAGCAAAATTGTGCTGCGCTCGAAAGGTCGGGGTAATGGGCTCCTCGACCAACTGCAGCGTCCTGCCTTCCGAGGTTTCCAGATCACGTAGCACTCGAGTGATACTCGTAGACCCCGTCTTGGGAATGGCGATGTAGATTAGCCCTCTGGCCCGAGAGTAAGGCATGACAGACCCCCGCGCTATTTAGGAGGAGCCAGCTGCTGGCTGTCCCAGAGCTTGCGAAACGGACCGCCGGCTGCGAACAACGTATCGCAACAACCCTGTTCCACAACAGTCCCATTTTCAAACAAGATGACGTGCATATCACTCCTTATAACAGACAAGCGGTGGGTAACCAGGACGATGGTCGAATTGTTGATTGATAACAAGTTGTCAATAATTGCTTTCTCACTTGCTCCGTCTACGGCCGAGGTCGCCTCATCAAGGAGAAACAGACTCGCATCCTTTTTAAGTATCAGTCTTGCCAGCGCGATTCGCTGCTGCTCTCCGGAGGAGAAAAGATTGCCATGGTCTCCCATATCGGTTCGCAAACCCAGTGGCAGTGCATCCACCATATGCTTGCATTGAGCCCATTGCAGGGCGTGTTCAATTTCGCTGTCCGTCCGCAGCGCGGACCCGTACTTCAGGTTGTACTCAATAGTGTTGCTAAAAAACTGGGCCTCCCGACCAAGAAAGGCCGTATGTTGCAGCAGGCTTTCAGTGCTGTATTGCCTGATGTCGATTCCATTTGCACAGATTTCTCCCGACTGATACTCGTAGTCCCGCAATAGCAGTTTAATAAAGCTGCTCTTGCCTGAACCGGAAGGCCCCAGTATTACGCTGATTCGATTGCAAGGAATAGTGAGGTTGACGTCCCGCAGGACGGGTTTGGTGTCTAAATAGCCGAAACTCAGATTACTCACATGAATATCATCCACCAGCCCCGTGAAGAGCTGCTCTCCGGGGAGCACAAGCCCTTTATCCGAATCGTCCATCACTGCGAAGTACTTATTAAGGTCTCGTCGAGTATTTTTCCACTCGCCGGGGACACGCAAGAAGCGATTGAATTCTGTCATCGCGCGCCGAAAGAACAGGAAAAATAGAAGATACTTAACCGCTTCAACCGCAGGCACTTCGCCCACGAGACCAGACGCGCCATGAACGACAACCAGCAGGATGGCAACGCCAATAAAATTTACCGCAGGGTCGCTCAGCCCCTGTATTTTCTGCTTCGCCTCAGTCGCGCGGGAAATAGCATCTGTGAACTCTCGCCAGCGCTGCGCCTCGTATTCCTGGGAACCAGAGTGGTGTACCAGGGCTGTATTGGCGAGTAACTCCTGGGCTTCAACGCTGGCATCGTCTAACAGGCCATCGAGTTGGGCCTCTACTTCCTCGAGCCGGTTCGACAATCTTCCGAAGCCCAGGAAATACAAACTGAGGCAGGCAAACACAGCGGCGGCCAACTGCCAGGAGAGCATTAGCATGCCGACCCCGTAGATAAGGAATCCAAGCATCGATTTGATATTCTTGCCCAGGAAGGTCAACAGCCGTGCAGCACGCAGCGGTATCTTACGCACCTGCACAGCGCTCTTACTAAGATGGATGCGGTCATGATAGGGCTGACCAAAAGACAGGTACTGGCTAAAAACCCGTTTATTGAGAACTTTCTCCGCGGACCTCAAGAGCCTGGATTCAAGGTGACCTGACAAGTAATCCGTGAACGCACTGGCCGTTGCGAACGCGAGAATTAGCGAGGTCAGTAGCAGCGGCAACGGATAGGCGTCAAGTGGCAGGTAGTCTGCCATGAATCTTAGCCGGCCCAATCTACCGTCACCAGATGCGAACAAGGTGTGCACCAGCGGCAGGAAGCTGGACAGCGCTGCCACACGAAAAAGCGTTGCCGCCGCCGCCAGGGTGCCCGGCAGAACCAGCGCTCGCCCCGGGGTTTGAAACGCCTCCAGGCCGCGCAGCAGCAGTGCTACATCGGCGCCATTAATCACACATCCTCCCGACGGGAAAGAAAATAAGATTCTACGTCCTGGTGCAATGCTGATTTTTCGCTTCCCCAGGCCAGGCAACCCGCGTCATCCTCTGCCAGGTCTCGGGCCGGATCGAAATCATGTCTGAACAATATGTCTCGCCTGAGCAGGTATTTTCGGTCACTGCGCTTACCGTGGTACATATCCTCGATATGCAGATCGACGTAGCCTACTCGACCATCGACAGCCCCGTGCCATTTTACCGCCCAATCAAGAAAGCTCTGCACGTAGGCGACTGATCTATTGCGGTGGCCGCAAAGTTCACAGGCGATGCTGGAGTGGGTTAAAGCCTCAAACCGCGGATCAGAAAAATCGTCGCAGAGGCTGGCGCCCAGTATCAGCTTGTCGCCCCCACCAACAATTGCGCGATCAAATAGCAGTGCTTTCTGAAGTACCTCTGCCCGCGCTGCCCAGCCAAACCCGGACTGCCCACCTCTTAACCTTCCCGCCAGCAAACCGGCAAGGTTCCTGGGTGATTGTAAAAAGAACGCGCCCTTTTCCAGAAAATACTTGATCGCAGATGTGCCAATCATCGGGCTGCGGTTGTTCTCTCCGGCTATGGCAACAGTACCAAAGACCTGACAAAGGTTCACGGCGTCCAGTTCGGTAGCAACTCGCGCCGGCCAGTCAGGGCAGGTAAAGATGATATCGCCGTCCAGCCATGCGATTTTCTTGTAACCTTCGGCGAGCAATTGGCGAATTCCAATATTGAGTAACCGCTCCTTATGCCACATAACGCTCTGTGAACGCAACCTGATGACGTTGTCCCCATCCTCCAACTGAAAGGGCCTGGCGCAGAGCGCCAACTCGACAAACAGGCAATGAACTCCGCTTGCTTGAATGCTGGCCTGAAATGCCTGAAAGTTTGCCACTCTGCGCTGCGACCCACTGGGGTTAAAAAAACAGGCAACAACAGCGAGCTCCCGATCGTCCCGTGGGTTATCTGCCAGACGTGGAATCCGGGAATTCCGTGGGGAGTTTCGCTTGCTGACAACACAAGAAATCCGATGAAGATCGTAGAACATACGCGTCGCTGCGCTGACCAGCAGAGACCTGGAGCCCTCCTTCATTTTGCGCCTCAGCTTGCGAGCACGCGCTTTCGCCAGTGCCCGGATCCGTCCGGTAGCGGTACTGGCAGCAGCATTGTGGCCAACCCGGATTGGTAGATTGTTCACGGGAGTAACATGCGCACAGGCCTGGCACAGGACGCCGTTCCTCATTAGCCGCTTCCTCTCGGTTGCCCTCTCGTCCTCGGTATCGTAGGATTGCCGATTGGCATGCGGGAAATCGCGATCAGGAACGGCAAGGCCCAGGAACAGACATAGTTTTTCCCAGCCGTCTCCAGCAGCCAGGTCAAACCGCAGTAATTTTCCAGTGCCCTCAAAATACCGGGTCACCTCGGTATTGTAGCGCAGGTAACTGGCCACCATTGAATCTTTGCCAGGATCGCTTACCCTGAGGTGAAGTTGATATAGACTCATCACATCGGGCTTGCTGACGGTTATCCATTGCTCCGTCGAACGCCACCAGGATTCAGGCTCCCTGGCAGTGAGAATAAAAAGGCTGTCGGGAAACCGCATATCCAGGTGCCGGTACATCTCCCACATATTCCACGGCCGGTCTTCAAAGGATCGATAGTTTTCTGCCAATTTTAACAGGGGTTCATAGTCGCGATCTTTAAAGAATTGGTGTCGCAGCTGTCGAGCATTCGGCCCACAATTTGTAGGGGCAGCAACCGGGGTCAGGCCGAGGAACTCGAAGCACTGCTTCATCGTGGACGTACCAGTTTTATTCATGCCAATACAGAACACGCGTTTGTAGGCGGTAGGGGCCTTGCTCACGGCGTTACTTCGGTCAATTGCGCCAGGCCGATGGCTTGTTCGCCACCGCCAGCGTAGAACAAGTAAATATCGCCGCCATCTTCGAAAATATACGGATCGCGGAGTTGGTTTTGCAGGCCATCTGCCATGCCTTTAAGGGACGGAGTGAGTGGCGCTTCACCACCCTCCCAGGCCAATTCCGGCCGAAGAATTTCTGTTGGTGGCTGTGTGGATGTCAAATCCTGCCAGCCCTCGGCGTCGGTATTGACGGTTGTCATCAGGATGCGCTCCGGCGCATGGCCCCTGACCGTAAAAAAAACATGCAATCGCCCCGGCAATGGGTACAACCCCAGATGCCGCACTTGCAATGCCGGTTTATCACGCCTGCCGTTTTGTTGGGACTCACTGCTGTGAGGAGCGACACCCGGTGTTGTTACAAAGATACGCGTCTCCTTCTGAATCCACAGGTTGGCACTGGCCTCGACCTGGGGGGGGACGACAAAAGGCGCTTCACTGTTTCGTGGAGTAAATAAAGAATGTCGGCTTAAGGCATAAGTCTCGTTGTCATGCTGGAAGACATGAAAATATGATGGTCCCAATATCGCCGCTTTTATGTCCTGTGAAAAATCCAGACCCCAGCGAGAAGTGGCCACCAGAGTTCTCTGGACCGCCCGTAGTCCGTGACCAGGCTTCACCGGGCCATGAAAATACATCAGCAAGCGCCGGTTTTCGTTATCAATCTGGACATCCGGGGAGGCGACATGCCTCTGGATTACCATGCCATCGCCCAGATCCAATTGCCGATCGTCGCCAATATCCAGCACACCACGTCGCCCATCCGGGGCCGTCCCACCCGTGTTGTAAAGATGCCAGGGTCCCCTGGGGTTCTGCGCCCAGGCCATACGAATATAGCGGCCCTTGTGATGGGCAAAATACAGATAGTACAGAGCGTCGGGGGCCGCACGTTCATGGACGGGCACCCAGTCTGGTATGCGGATCACGGAAGGGCCGTTAATACTGGCGCTCTCCAGTGTTGAGGCACCAACAGCCGTGAACGACGCAGCACTGATAATAGGCTCGCCGTCGAGCAGGCGGGTGGCCTCGAAGGACTGTGCCGTGGCATATAGCGAGACTGTCGCCAAATAAAAAATGGCGGCAACAGTCAAGCCCTTGAGGAATGGCAACACCCCGGGCATCCGGCGCTTATAAGCCCGGTATCTCTCCCCGAACTGAGCCATCAGGTCCCACACCTCAAAGTACAAAGCAATATCAGCATTGCCAGCGAGAACAGATAGCAAACATAACCATAGAGCACGGTGAGTAGTTTACTCATGCAGTATCTCTCCCATTTCCATTTATCGCCAACCTGCTGACTTGTCACATGACACAACTGCTGAGTTAGTGTATCGACATTGGCAAATAATGTCTGCCAGTTGTTCGGACGCTTGCCAGTCTCATCTGCAAATATCGCGGGAAGTTTGTCCTGACCTTTAACTTTTAATTGGGCGGCCTCAGCGATGTAGCCACTGACAAAGCGCCCAACTTCTTCTCACCTTCAAAGGTGTAGAGCGTTCTCGCACCTCGGCTATTCGCTCTGCGTGCGACGCCGTTTGTCAGGGGTGGTAAGTTCGCTCACTATCAGGTCGGCAATTATTTTTCCCGCTTTACCCAGGGGCCTGTCCGAGGGGTACACAAGCTGCGGTGTAAACGTATGGCGCGAGGCCCCCTGATAGTCGAGCTCTACCAGTTCGCCACTGGCCAACTCCTGCTCAATCAGGAAGTTTGGCATCCAGCCAAAGCCCAGACCCATAAGCAGCGCTTTTTTCTTAGAGTTGAAATCACTCACATAAAATACTCGCTCTCCGCCAAACTGCAGGCTATCGAGTGTTTGCATGGCGGGGTCGCTGGAATCGTGAATGGTCAGTTCCACATACTCGTAGAGCTGTTCCAGTTCGATCTGCTTACCTTGAGCCAGTGTGTGTTCTACGGCGGCCACCAGGATGAACGTCGTGGGAGGCAGGGCCTGGGCATTGAGCGACGGGCTGGGCTTGTACTCCTTGACCAGCATCATGTCAGACTTATCCTGCTCAAAGCGCATCTGTACGCCGCCCAGGAACTCGGTCTTGACCTGGATTCGGGTGGGAATCTTGCGATCTGTCATCACCTTCAGGGCACGCATCACGGGGCCTATGGGTAGCGAGCCGTCGGTCACCAGGTCCAGACGGGGTTCCCAACCCTGGCCATATCGCTCGGCCAGAGTTTCGATCCGGTTTGCCAGTTGTAGCATACGCAAGCCTTCGTTCCATAGCGCTTTGCCAGCCGGAGTGAGTTCTGCCCGGTACTGGCTGCGGTCAAAAATGGCTATGTTCAGATGGTTTTCGAGTTTTTTGACCTGATAACTGACCGCCGATTGGGCCTTGTGCAGTTTCTTTGCGGCCTTGGCAAAACTTCCTTCCTGCACAATAACATTCAGTACGTGAAAGCTGTCTATATTGAGGCGCATGGCCCCTCCTGTTGTCCTGTTTGCCATCAGCGAATAATAACATCTTAATATTAGATGGAGATTATCTAAAGTAAATTCTTTTTTCGGATATAGAATCCCGTTATATTCCCTTCGGTGTCGCGACTTTCACAGTCGCAGTGATAGCAATCAAAGGAGTGTTTCATGGGACAAATAAGCTGTTCGGAGGCTATGGTCAAGTCGCTGATTGATCGGGGCGTGGACACGATATTCGGTATTCCCGGTGCACAGACTTATGCTTTTTTCGACGCCCTGTACAAGTACCGTGACCAGATAAAACTCTACGTCAGCCGTCACGAGCAGGGCTCCGCTTACCTCGCATACGGCTATGCCAAATCAACGGGCAAGCCCGCAGCGTACTGTGTAGTGCCAGGGCCTGGCGTGTTAAACACCACAGCGGCATTATGTACAGCGCACAATGCGCCAGTATTATGCATTACCGGCCAGGTACCCAGTGAATTCCTGGGTGTGGGGCATGGCATGTTGCATGAGTTGCCCGATCAGCTTAATACCCTGCGTAGTCTGACCAAATGGGCCGGGCGTATAAACCATGCTGCGCAGGCCCAATCACTGTTGGCCGATGCCTTCATGAATATGACCAGTGGTCGGATACAGCCGACCGCGCTGGAAGTGCCGTTGGATGTATTCGGTCACAGCGTTGATGAGGATGCAGTCAACCCCGAGATTCCAGCGCCGGTATTCGCACCGGACCCGGATAAGATCCGTCTGGCAGCAGACATGATCAGGAAGGCCAGGGCACCAATGATCTATGTGGGCAGTGGCGCAGTGCACGCTGATAAAGAGCTGGCACAGTTGGCTAAGCTGATACAGGCGCCCGTGGCGGCGTTTCGCGGTGGCCGGGGAATTGTCGGGGACGATACGCCCTATGGCTTTAATTGCGCCGAGGGTTTTAAGTATTATCCGCAGATAGATTTAATGATTGGCATCGGCACTCGTTTGGAGCTGCCCGCATTTCGCTGGCAGGATGGCATTGCCGACCACGATATGATTCGAATCGATATTGATCCCACGCAATTGGTACGCCTGCGCGGTGACGTGGGTATCGTCTCCGATTCCCAACTCGCCGTTCAGGCCCTGCTGGATGAACTGACCCCGGACTTTAGTCCGGCACAATCCCGCGAGCAGCAGTTTCTCGACATAAAAGCCGAGAGCCAACGGGAAATCCAGAAGATCCAGCCGCAGATGACCTACCTCAATATCATGCGCGAGGTGTTACCCCGGGAGAGCTTTATTGTCGAGGAAATCTCGCAGGTCGGTTTTGCGTCCTACTATGGCTTCCCCGTGTATGAGCCAAGAAAACTGGTCACCTGCGGTTACCAGGGTAATCTGGGGCACGGATTTCAAACCGCACTGGGGGTAAAAATTGCCAATCCCGATACGCCGGTAGTTTCCATTACCGGTGACGGCGGCTTTATGTTCGGTGTGCAGGAACTGGCCACCGCAGTGCAATACAAAATCGGTCTCATCACGCTAATTTTCAATAACGACGCCTACGGCAATGTGCGTCGCGACCAGATCAATTTTTACGACGGGCATGTGCACGGGTCAGAGCTGAAGAATCCAGATTTTATTGCCCTGGCCAAAAGTTTTGGTGCGGCGGCATACAAGGCAGAATCCGCCGACCAGTTGAAGCAACTGCTGGAAAATGCGCTGGTAGAATCCCAATTCGGACCCGTAGTAATAGAAGTGCCCTGTGAACGGGGCAGTGAAGCCTCTCCCTTTGAATTCCTGTTGCCGGCCAACTATGGACGGTAAGGGCGCACCCTACCTGGTAGGCTAGAGCCTGCAAGACCATGAGTTGTTGATACTGGCGTTACTGCAGAGCGGGCATGGCAGCTGTTGCATTGTACTCAGCTACCCTTCGAATTAGCGCCCTGGCCGCTTCAACCTTGCGAAACATATGGAACAGGCGATATTGCACGTTTTGATGCCTGATGATCTTTTGACCGCCGGCCTTGCGCTCATGCGCATAGGCCAGCGCATGCTCGTAGGCTGCACGGGCGACACCACACTGGGACTACAGGTGGACGACTAAAGCGATTTAGAAATGCACCCCTTTCATCAGTGAAGCCAGGGCCACCTGCTCATTGGATGCCTCTACCTTTCCAATCTGCTTCTCGCCGCGGGCGGCGGCAGAATCATTGAACATGCGAAATACGATGTTCATCACAACTTCGGAAAAACGCGGGGCGACGGCGGTCATGACCTGCAGGTAAACGCCCATGGGGGTGGCGATACGCTTGGGCTTTTTGATTACCGCCTCAACTACCATATCTCCCGCTTCGTCCGGGCTCAGCACCGGCATGGAATCATAAACAGAGGTAGCCTCAATCATGGGGGTACGCACCAGCGGCATGTTGATAGTGGTGAATCGCACGTTGCGATCGGAGTACTCCACCGCGGCGGCTCGGGTCCAGGCATCCAGGGCAGACTTGGAGGCGACATAGGCGGAGAAGCGCGGGCTGGGTGTCAGGGCGCTGATGGAAGACATGTTAATCACCTGTCCCTGCTTGCGTTCACTCATGGACGGCAGTAGGCCCAGAGTCAGGCGTATGGCGCCGAAGTAGTTAATCTGCATGGTGCGCTCGAAATCGTGAAATCGGTCATAAGACAGTTCCAGCGAGCGGCGGATGGAACGGCCGGCGTTGTTGATCAGGATGTCGACAAAGCCATGGTTCTCCAATACCTCGGCAACCAGCCGGTCGCAGTCTTCCAGGTTGGATACGTCGGCCTTGTAAATGGTGGCCATACCGCCGAGTTCGGCGATTTCCGCAGCAGTTTCCTCCAGCTTTTCAGCCGAGCGTGCAACCAGCAGCACATGCCCGCCGGCCTCTGCCAGACGCAGGGCGGATACCTTGCCAATGCCGGAAGAAGCGCCGGTGATCAATACGGTCTTGCCGCCCACATTGCCTTCCGAATCGTGCTTGGTGGCGAAGTAGGGGTGCTCCAGGTTTTCCGCCTCCTCGAACATATCTTCGCGGAAAGTGCCCTTGTACAAGCCACCGGCAGCGATGGAGCTGACGTGCTCAAAGCAGCCCGCTTCAACAGCTTGAGCCAATTGCACCGCATTGCGGGTGCCGTCGATATTGGTGGCGATCTGGGATTCTGCGGAGGCGCCGATGTCGTAGATGGCGGCGAAGTGGCAAAAGTGCCCGATGTTGCCCTTGAGGTCAGAAATGGTGGCCTCATCCAGACCCAGCATAGGCTCCCGGAGATCGCCTTCAACGGGTATCAGTCGGTCGCTGGCATCTCCCATGCGTTGCTGCAGGTCCTCAAACTTTGCCCGGGATCCGGCGCGGGTCAGCACGTAGATATCGCCCTGGCGATCTCTCAGTTTATTGATGAAGTTACGACCGATGAATCCAGAAACCGCCGGTGAAAGTAAAATGCATCCTGTTCGCTGGCAAAATGTACTGGTACGCTAAACACCTCGCTCAGGTCTTTGTCCGTCCTCGCTACCTGTTTCATTTCCACATGGCTGAGTTCGATAAAGCTGCCTATAAACCAGCCGCATAAACAGGCGGCCGTAATCCTGTACCGGTATTCGCGCGTCTGCAGTCCCTTTCGAATGCAATAGTACCAGTGGCAGATTGAGATCCACCAGTTCCTGACGCAGATCCTCCTCTGGCATCGGGGCCAGTCGCAGCAGTGCCCGGCGCAGGTACTAGTGCCGAACCATCGTGGCCGCTTTATCTTCAATGATGGCAGCGGCCCGCCCGCTACGCCGGGCTTTTGCAGTTTTTCGTTTGGCCTGCTGCTTTCCTGCTTCCTGCTTCATTGCGACATCGGTTTGCGGTGCGGTTCGCAGCCAGTGAGCCTCGTCAATTTCAAAGGCATGGAGTATGCGATCCAGGGTGCGGCCAATGCGAGTGGTCTGGCGAATAGCAGGTACTTTGGGCCAGGTTGCGCGTTCCCCCGCCCTGATCAAATCACTCATCTCCTCCTCGGAAAGCATCTTCAGTATTTTACCCAGACCGGCTACGCCATAGCCGGGGAAAATATTGATATCTCCGGTAAAACGCTGGTCAATCAGGGCGTTCATTGCATTCATGGTGGTCCCCATTCGAGGGCCCACCGATGTATAGCGCTGAAGAAGATCGAGGTAGCCACGCACAAGCTGTTTGGTGGCGGCAACCCCGGCATCAGACAGGATCTTGTTCAGCCCCGGTCGCAAGCTGGATTCGCGCCCCAGCCCCGGCATGACCTGACTGACCATGAAGTGGTTAATCCCATACATGCGCGCCAGCCTTTTCGCAGGCAGATCCTGGGAAAATGAGCCGTCGATCCAGCGGCGTGATGGCAGGTAGGGCTGAATGTCACCGTCCGCACTGCGCGCCTGCAGCTGTACCGGAGGAAATATACCGGGCACGGCGGAACTGGCCAATACCGCGGAGCGGATGGTTACGTTGGGTGAGGCGATATGATTCAACAGGCGCGATGTCTGCCGCGGCTCGGCGGGCGAGATAGTGATGTTGATGCTGCGGCCGGTTTTCTCATACGCCTCCAGGAAGGTCATATCCGGAATCATCCGGGCCATTTCCCGTTTAATTGCCCGCATGTCAATATTGTTATTCTTGCCAAAGCCGATCTTGATGTCGTGCCTGTTTTCCGTCAGGGCTCGTGCGAGATAATTATCCTGGAAAAGCTCCAGGTACTCCGAGTCGCTGCGGGTACCAACAATAGCGGCGACGAAAGCCCCCGCACTGGCGCCCGATATAACAACCGGACACAACTCCTGCTCTATCAGCGACTTGAGCACACCAAAATGAAAGTAGCCGAGGGTTCCGCCGCCACTCAGCATCAGCGCTGACCGACCGTAGCAATGGCTTGCTCGCTGGAAAAACTCGATCCGCTCTGCCCACGGTATGCCCTTGAAACGCCGTGGTGACAAGTACTCCAGGGAGTCGCAAATTTCATTGATATAATCTTCGATCAGCACCTTGGTTCCGGATCTTGCCCTCTGGTAGAGTTCGGCCTGGCCCATGCCGGCCATATTGCCGTGAATTCCTTCATGAAGGGCAAATAGAAGCCTGTGGTCCTCGCCCCTTTTGCGAAATCGGCGTAATTTCTGCAATCGTGAATTGATACTGGAAGAATCGTAGACTTGAGATTCGTCGTTCTGGCGCCATATATCGGCACCGGTTTCCCTGTCGTGCTTCTCCGCAAGCGAGTGCCACTGCTCATAGCTTTCTGCCTGCAGCATATCCCGTTCCAGGGTTTTCAGCGTGCGCGAAGTTGATTTGTATATTTGATTGGTCATAGCATGTGATCCCGGGCTAACAAAGCAGGGTTTAATCGCTGATCGTCGAGGGTGTACTTCCCCTCTTTCGAAGCTGGTAGTACACGCTCTTTTTAACAGAGCGACGACAGGAATGCTCTGAAGTATTAACTACAGGAAGGCAAAAGAAGTTGTAGTACCGCATACTTGTACTATGCGGCATTAGTCTCTTGCCGCTTACTTTTAGATAACTGGTCGAGAATCCATGCGATAGGGAGGCCAGTTGCCTCAAAAGTCGCTATGGTAGTTCGAAATTGCACGGCAAAAACAAATGGGGTGGTGTAGCCATGACGAGCGACCGCGGAACATGTACTAAACTGCAGCATTTGCCAGCGAGGCAGGCCGCCATACGGCCCGATGGCATTGCACTGTGGTGGCATGGCGAGGCGGTCAGCTACGATTCACTGAACAATCGGGTACTGACTCTCGCCGCGCGCCTGGCCAGTACCGGCGCCCCTGGAGACAGGGTAGGGGTGCTGGCCTGGAACTGCCCCGAATTTGTTGAGCTGATCTATGGTGTGCCCGCCAGCGGTAAAATACTGGTGCCATTGAATGCCCGGCTGGCGCCAGCAGAGTTGCTCTGGCAGCTGCGGTCTGCGGGCGTAAGCATCCTGTTAGGCGATCACGACTTGTTGCAAGCGCTGATGTGCCAACCGGGCTTTCCCCCGGGTATGACGGTCATTTCACTGGGCGGAGAATACCAGCGTTGGCTGGAATCGGGTAACAGGGCGCCACTGCCACAGACTAATGAAGATGACCCCGTATGGATACTCTACACATCCGGCTCCACAGGACGGCCCAAGGGGGCTGTATTGACTCATCAATCATTTATGGCGGGGCTGGATTCGGCAGCACTGGGGCGCCCGGTAGAGCCCGATGACAAGTACCTTTACCCATTCCCCCTGTTTCACGTGGCAGCTCACAATGTCCTGCTGCAACACCAGTACGGTGCCGCTGTAGTACTGAGCAAATCCTTCGACGCAGCGGATACACTAAGGCTCTGTCGCGAGTTACAGGTAACCACGCTGTCACTGGCCCCGACCATGATTGCCATGTTACTGGATCATCCCGGGTTCAGCCCTTCCGATTTGAGCAGTGTTCGTACCATCGGCTATGGCGCGTCAGCCATGCCGGAGACATTGTTACGACGACTGCTTGAGCAGACCGATGTCGGCCTGTGCCAGAGTTATGGTATGACGGAGCTGTCAGGCAGCGTTGCCTTCCTGACAGTGGCTGATCACCAGCGGGCCGCGAACAGCAAGCCTGAGTTACTTAAATC
>Ga0164313_10002314_pt1 | contig 17095 bp, 17 predicted proteins | sample GuaBasSedimGuay4_FD_113735 | JGI IMG/M metagenome (GOLD analysis project Ga0164313, IMG submission 113735) | Subseafloor sediment microbial communities from Guaymas Basin, Gulf of California, Mexico - Guay4, Core 4569-4, 0-3 cm | ecosystem: Environmental > Aquatic > Marine > Hydrothermal vents...
ATAATGCGCGCCATATTATCGAGCGCGCAGTACCCGGCTCAAACGTGGTATTAATTGGCGCCGGCTTCATCAGTACCACCATCGTAGAGGCCTTAGTCAATTGTGGCAGTACACTCAGCATCGTAGAGATGGAGGACCGCATTATTCCACGCATGATGGATATCAAGGGTGGAGACATTATCCGCCAGTGGTGCGAGCAAAAAGGCGTAACCATTCTCACCTCGGCACGTGTCACATCAATCGAACAAAAAGGTGGGCAACTCAGCGTTTCATTTTCCGATCGCGATTCCATCGAAGCAGATTTGGTTATCTCGGCTACGGGCGTTAAACCCGGCATCGATTTCCTCGAAGGAAGCGCTATCGAAACGGATCAGGGCATATTGGTTGATGAATACCTCAACAGCAGCGACCCGAATATTTACGCTGCCGGAGACGTGGCACAGGCCCCGGACCTACTCAGTGACGAGAAAACCGTCATGGCTATACAACCCGTCGCTGCCGAGCACGGTCGTCTCGCCGGCATCAACATGGCAAAAGGCAACACCCTGGAATGGCGTGGCAGCATTAACATGAATGTACTGGACATGCTGGGATTGGTCTCCTGCTCCTTCGGCCTCTGGGAAGGCATCGAAGGCGGTGACAGCGCGGAGATGTACAAGCCCGGCCAGAACAAATACATCCAGTTACAGTTCGATGGCGATTGTCTAATCGGTGCCAGCAGCGTGGGCTATACGTATCATATTGGTGTGTTCCAGGGGATGATTCAGGGCAAAGTTGCCTTAGGGGAGTGGAAACAAAAGTTGATTGACGATCCGACTCGCATTATGGAGGCGTGGATTGGGAGTACGCAAGGGACAGCATAAGGTGGTTTTGGCCCCAAAATCAGGTAATAGGTAGAGTATCTACCGGCTTGGCCTTGCTCGGGCGAGTTTGTATTTAAGGCCTCCCTTGCTCGAGTTTCATGGTTTCAAATAAACTTGGACATTTCTTTCTTACTTTTTGCGTGGCCAAAAAGTAAGCAAAAAGGCCACCCATGTTACGCCGCCCTTCGGGTTCCCTGCGCTTCTCAATTATTTCAGCCGCTGCGCCGTTCTTATTAACAAAGGGGGCTACGCTCAAACACTGCACAGCTCTCCTCTGAAATAATCTGCGATGCTCGGCGGCTCCAGATGGGTAAGTTAAAAGGCAAGCTCAATAAGTAATAAATACATGTAAGTGCGTACAGATATACGAATTCTTATCTTAAGAGAAAAGAGCCAGGAACTCAGCAGGCAATGACCAAATCTGATTTATGCAATCCAACTTAATATCTCGACAACCTCCCGTTAGAGCCAGCCGAGCATCGCAGATTTATATGGAGGAGAGCAATGCGGTGTCTGAGCGTAGCGAGTTCGCATTGCGGCCATATCATCGAGAAGCGCAGGGAACCCGAAGGGCTGGTGTCCGGGTCGCCTTCTTTGTTACTTTCTTGGCGATCCAAGAAAGTAAAGAGGAATGACCATGCAGTTTAGAACCATAAAATCAGAGCAAAGTAGGCCTAAAAATACCAGCCTGCCCGAGCCAGGCCACCCGATAGATGCACTTCTATTACCGGCTTTTGGGGCGTATACCACCCTTCTACTAAAAAAACCTGCCCCCTCAAAAACACGCAATTCAAAGCACTATCACTCACCCGCAAAAAATTAGCAGAAACAAACCCCCAGAAGCGTTATGCTCAAACCATTAAACAAATTATCCTCACCCCAATCCTCCGTCGAGAAATGGTGAGAAAAAGAAACACCTGAGAAATTGAATGAAAATCACCCTAAAGCTTTATGCATCTTTGATGCCCTATCTACCGGAAACCGATCAACGCCATGCAGTGGATATCGATATCGACCCTTCCGACACCCCCTATGATGTTGTCGATTCCATGAACATCCCGCGAGAGCTTGCGCACCTGGTAGTGGTGAACGGTGTCTTTGTATGTGGAGATGATCGTCACATCGCGGCCTTCAAAGAAGGCGATGTGCTGGCACTGTGGCCGGAAGTAGCGGGTGGCTGAGAAATCTCATGCTTTTAGCCGTGATGTACCGGAACGATTCGAGCGCGACATGGGCTATAACGAAAGCGAGTTCCACCGGATTCTACCGGCAGCCATTGGCGACTATCAACACCTTGTTGATGGCAAACAGATCACGGTAAGCCACCCGGATAACAGTCAGCAATTATTGCTCACTGTCACCCCCCTGCCTGACAGAGTACTTGGTGCATTTCGAATTGAGCGCATCGACGTGCAATTTCAGTTCCTAAATATGGATGCGAATGCACGCAGTGCCTTTATGCAACACTTTGACCGCCGCTATCAGCGTGGCGGAGGCTAGGGGCACTTCTGTCTTAAGGGGGGCTTAAGTGAATCCCATCAAACTGGGCAGCCACAACACGATACCCGGCGCAGCAATGAGTGTCGCAATGGTAATAACATCGGCAACAAAGAAGGGCGTGACCCCGCGAAACACATCCTGAACCGAACATTCCGGGCGCACCCCGGCGACCACGAAACAGTTTAAGCCAATCGGCGGCGTGATCAGACATAGCTCTGCCATTTTCACTACGATAATGCCGAACCAGATCGAACAACCCACACCTGAAATACCAAATGCAGAATCAACTGCGAGCACCTCCTCTCCCCCGTTGAGCGCAATAACCGCGGGATAGACCACTGGCAAAGTCAGCAACAGCATGCCAATGGCATCCATGAACATGCCCAATATTGCATAGGCGACCAGTATATATAGTAAGGTCACCATCGGGCTTTGGTCTAGACCGGTGATCCAGTCTGAGAACGCTGTCGGTAAATCAGCAAAACCAAGAAAACGTACATACAATAATACGCCCCAGATAATGGTAAAAATCATCACCGTTAGCTTGGCGGTTTCCAGCAGCGCACTTTTGAGCTGTTTCATACGCATGCCTTTATAGATCGCCATGCACAAAATAACAAACGCACCCAGAGAGCCGGCCTCAGTCGGCGTACCGACCCCGCCATAAATGCAGACAATAATGATGCCCACCACAAAAAAGATCGGCAATGCACCCGGTAATGATTCAAAACGCTGCTTCCAGCTATAACCTTTCACAGGCGGGCCAAAGTCCTTGCGCGTGGTGGCCAGAAAGACCACCAGACCGCCGTAAATCAAGGCTGAAACCAGACCCGGTAGGAACCCGGCCATCAACAAGGCACCGACATCCTGCTCAACAATGATTGCATAAATTACCAGAATTGCAGACGGTGGAATCAACGAGGCCAAGGTACCGCTTGCCGCCACCACACCCGCCGCAAAGCGCTTGTCATAGCCCAGCGCCAACATTTCAGGTACCGCAATCCGCGCAAATACTGCCGACGTAGCAACCGAAGCGCCGGATACAGCAGCGAAACCTGCGGCGGAAAAAACTGTCGCGACACCCATACCACCGGGCAACCAGCCTACCCATCGCTTGGCAGCCTCAAACAGGGCTTTGGTCAATCCCGCATGGTAGGCAAGAAAGCCGATGAGTATAAACGTTGGAATCAGTGACAAAGCCAGCGTTGATACCTTGGAATGGGGGATAGTACCGGCCATTTTCATTGCCACAAACACGCCTTTTTCAAAGCCCATGCGCGCTGAAAAAATCCATACCAGACCAACAAAGCCCGCGATCGCAGCAGCGAACGCCACCCGCATACCGATGAGTACAAACACAAGCATGACACCTGTCACCCACAATCCAATCGTGATGGAGTCCATTTGACCCATTGTGGTAAACAGGCTCATGATTCGCCCTTACCCATCACAGACTCTGCTTCGGCCGCAGCAACCGTCGCGGCGTCCTCAATCAAAGGCACCGCAACCGGTCGATCGTCATTATTTTTGATCGCACGTGCATAGCCCCAGAGCTGCAATAATAATCGCAGAGCGAGCACACTTAAGGCAACCGGCACCACCAATTTTGCCGGCCAGGTTGGCAGATCAATATCAAGCGAGGAGTCGCCTAACTGGAAGGCTCGGAGAAAGTGCAAATAAGATCCGTAAATCAGCACCAGGGTAACCCCCAGCATAAACAGTGTGGTAATAAATTCTACCACCCATAACCGCCGGCCATGAATATGCCCGACCAGCATATCCATTCGAATATGCCCCCCTTCGCGTTGCGTATACGCAATACCCAGGAAAGCAAAAAAAGCCATTGCCTGCTCTACCCAGTCTATATAGCCGGTGATCGGCAAGGAAAAGGCCCATCGCCCCAGTACATTAGCCGTGGCCAGAAAAACCAGCAAAAATATCACGATGCCGCCCGCCAGAGTCAGGATCGATTCCAGCTTATGTAGAAGGACATCAGCCCGACTGAGCGTCGAGCTGTCCTGGAGCACAGTATGACCACCTGACATCGTATTTACCCGAAAAAGAGGACATCACATGCGCAGTAAACTGCGCATGCTCAGGATGAAAGTTTACTGATTATAGAGCGCTTCAGTGAAATCAAACAAAGCCTGAGAATCAAAGTCGCCCGCATATTTCTTGACCCAGTCTTCACGTACGGAAGCAGCCAGTTCGTTAAGCTTCGCTGTTTGTTCAGCATTGAAAGTTACCTGCGTCAGCCCTGCGTCTTTCAAGGCCACTTCGTACTTGCCCGTGGTTTTGCTATCGTAGCTATCCACATAGTAATCAATCGCCTCATCGACTGAACCCAGCAATGCTGCTTTATTCTCAGCACTCAGCGCGTTCAAGGCCTCAGTATTGACGACAACCGGGCAGTTAGCCGAACCCAGATTCAGGTTAGTTGATGCCCATTTACCCACCGCCAGCGTTTTGGTTGCCAGGTGCGCATGCGGGGCAAAGGTAGCTGCGTCAATCACGCCAGAATCCATAGACTGGCGAACTTCAGAGAATGATACCGTGGTTTTCACAGCGCCCAACTTACTCAGCACACCCATAATCCCACCCGGACCACGCACACGTAGTCCTTTGAAATCTTCCAGCGAGGTTAGTGGATCGCTCTTACTCACAATATTGTACTGCGGCAGTGGTGTCGGCATTAGCAGGGTTGCATTCCAACGTGCCAGATCCTTCACCACAATCGGGTTTTGGTAAACTTTCTGATAAATATCAGCAATTGCACCCAATGAAACGTCTTTGGCAAAAGGCAGCTCAGTCACGGTAATTGTGGGGTTTTTATCTTTGTGATAAAAAGAGCAAAATTGCGCCATTTCAAATGCGCCAAATGAAATACCATCCAGATTCTCTTTGGACTTGGACAGGCCACCGTAGGAAATTTTCAGTTTGAAATCGCCATTAGTTTTTTGCTCTACCAACTCAGCCAGTTTTTCTACGTTCTCAGTAAAAGCACGACGCTTACCCCATAAAGAAACATTCCATTCGGTTGCTGCATAGGCTTCCACACTTAAAAAGCTAGCACCTACTACGGACAGCAATAGCGCTGTATTTATTCTTTTCATGGTTTTCTCTCCAGTGGTTTAATGGCCATTTCCCGCAAGGGGAGGCCGGATATTGTATTGTGCTTGCAGCGATTTATATCGCCTTGTTGTATTTGCCGGTGATCATACCAAAATCCTCATGCAGCGATAAGGAAATTTTAGACTGGAGGCTGGAGATTTAAAGCCTAAAGCTTATAAGCTTCAAGCTGTTCTCGCGTATTGAGGTTGCTGAACATCTCTGCGATATCCGAGCAATCAAGCAGACCCAGCGCATATTGAGAATACCAGGTATCAACACGGCGGTTATTCCCCTGAAGGTAGTTTGTTAAGTCATCATATAGTGATACCGGCAACAAGGCATGAACAGATTGCAGGCGTGAACCATCGTGCGCTACTACTAAATCCGTTTGCTGTGATTCCAGCGCTGACCACATGACTTGTTGATAGTTTTCTGCGATGTAGGGTGCATCGCAGGGCAGCGTCAGAATGTAGGGCGTTGTCACCTCAGCCATTGCTGTCGCCATACCAGCAAGCGGGCCCTGAAAACCGCTCATTTGATCCGACACCACCGGACAACCATAGGCCTGATACCGGCTTAGATTCTGATTGGCATTGATCAGTATATTCTTATTCTGTTTAGAAATAGCATCGATCACATGCGCGACAAGGGGCTTTCCTTCGAGCTCGACCAGCCCCTTATCCTGCTCGTCCATGCGCCGGCCCCGCCCTCCAGCGAGAATAACAATCGTAATCTGCTGCTCAAGCATTGTGGCGCCTGGCGTTCTTTTTCGTTAATTCTCCAACCGATGAAACAACGCTCAACCGTCCTTCAGCCGACGCCTGCACCCGATCAGCCGTAACTTCATTGATCCGGCCATCTTCAAGCTTGTATTCCACGTTCACCAGATCACTCAGATAACAGGGCTCATGGCTAGCGATCAACATCGAAACCGTATGCGATTTAAGCTCGCCCAGCAAACTGCCGATCTGCGCGTTCGAGATAGCATCCAGATGTGCAGTGGGCTCATCCAGCAGCAGGATTCGCGGGCGCCTCAGCAAGGCACGTGCCAGCGCTACCCGCTGACGCTCCCCTCCTGACAGCGTCCTGGCATCGGCATCGGCCATGTGTGACATGCCTACCCATTCAAGCGCCTGATCAATCAACTTCAGGCGGTCACCCCGACCCTTTTTGTGTGCAAACATCAGGTTCTTTTTGACGCTGCAATCGAACATATAAGGGATTTGATGCAAATACATCACCTGTTCCAATAATGAAGCCTGGCAACGTGAAAATTGACAGGTATCGCCCGCACAAACAATATTTCCAGAATCCGGCTTGAGCAAACCAGCCATCACTCTTAGCAAGGTAGACTTTCCTGATCCATTATCACCTGAAAGTAATATTACCTGATTGGGTTCGAGGCTGATCGATGCACCACTCAAAATATCACGACCGCCCAACTTAAGCTTTATGTTTTGATAATCAATCATAATCTTACCCGACTTTAGGCCAGCCGCCCCTTACCCTGAAAAAAATGTAGTAAGGCATTGAGCGTAAATGCCATCACCAATAACACAAAGCCCAGTGCAATACCCTGGGCGAAGTCACCTTTGCGGGTTTCCAGCGCAATCGCGGTAGGAATATTTCGCGTATGATGCAGAATATTCCCGCCCAGCATCATCGATGCACCGACTTCAGACACGATCCGCCCATATGCCGCCAATAAAGCGCCCCATAGTCCAAAGCGCGCTTCACGCATAATCAACCAGAACGATTCCAGGCGGCTATGCCCTAATGTCCGTGCCGTTTCCCAGGCGCGCCGCTCCACAGATTGAAAGGCGCTGTGCATCATCGCCACCAGAATTGGAAAGCTAAGCGCTATCTGACCAATCACCATCGCCGGCTGGGTAAACAGTAGCTGTAAATCACCGAAGGGCCCCTGTCTCGACAATAACAGATAAAAAGTCAGGCCGATCACCACTGCGGGAACAGACAACAGAGAGTTGAAAATCGCTACGATCAGGCGCCTACCCGGAAAATCCAGGTGTGCCAGCATAAAAGCCAGTATCAGAGCCGGTGGTATCGCAAATGCCAGCGCCATTGCCGTTGTTTTAAAGGAAATACCAATGATTTCCCACACCCCGGCATCTCCGGTAAAAACCAGGCCCAATGCTTCGATCGTTACCTGACTAATCGTATTCATATTTATTCCGGGCTAAACTGCCCCTTCCTCTATTCAGATAAAAACAAACTATTGGGCTTAAATAAAAGCTGCCCCTGCACTCTAAAATCACCAATTAGTGCCTGCCCCTGTTCAGATGTCAACCATTCAACCAGACGCTCGGCGCCAGCCTGATTGCGATCGGGGTAACGATCGGGGTTCACGATAATCATTGAATACTGATTATTCAACGGTGGCGAGCCCTCAAACAGAATATCCAGATCAACCTTTCCCATATAGGATAGCCAGGTACCTCTGTCTATTAAAGTATAGGCTTGCAATTCATTGGCGATTTGCAAGGTCTTGCCCATACCCTGACCCAACTCCCGGTAATATTCGCCACCCGGCTTGATGCCTGCAGTCTTCCACAGACCCAGCTCTTTTTTGTGGGTACCGGAATCATCACCGCGCGATAAAAACTGCGCAGGAGTTTCTGCCAAAGCATGTAGGGTGTCATTGATATCAGTCAATTTAGACAGGCCGGCCGGATCCGACTTCGGCCCGACAAAAACGAAATCGTTGTACATTAACTCAACCCGCTCAACCCCGTAGCCCGCGGTAACAAAGGACTCTTCCGCCAGCTTAGCGTGCACCATGAGTAAGTCTACATCACCATCCTGTGCCATACGCAGTGCCTTGCCGGTGCCCACTGCAATCACTTTTACCTCAAGCCCTGTGTCAGCCTGGAATTTAGGCAATAAATATTCCAGCAGGCCGGAATTTTCTGTGCTGGTGGTGGTTGCCAGCACCACCGCTTTATTTTCCTGTGACTGCGAACAGGCGGATAAAACCAGTGCGAAGAGTACGACCAATACAATCCGTTTAGTATTTCTTAACATTGTATTCAAATAGTTTAAAGATGGGCGTAAAATACCAAAAAAAACCCGCCAAAGGCGGGTTTTTATCAAATAATGGCAGCTGTCTTTAGGGGATCCTTAGGTGCCCTTTATACGCTAATTACATCTTTCATCCGCTCCATGGCGCGTTTTTCAATTTGCCGGATACGCTCAGCAGAAACACCATATTCTGCTGCAAGATCGTGCAGTGTTGGCTTGTCATCACTCAGCCAGCGACGTGTCACGATATCCCGACTACGCTGATCCAGACCTTTAATCGCCAGCGATAAAGAAGCATTGCGCTGCTGCGTGTATTCCTGCTTTGCAACAATATTTGCAGGATCTGCAGCGTCGTTACTCAGGTACTGTTCCGGAGAAGCACTGTAATTATCATCATCGCTATCTGCCGGCATGTCGAACGACACGTCACTACCGCTAAGACGGGACTCCATCTCACGCACCGTGCGCACATCAACATTCAGATTGGTGGACAGGTTATTAACGTCATCGTTGCTCAGCCATCCCAGCTTTTTCTTGGATTTGCGTAGATTAAAAAACAGTTTACGCTGTGCCTTGGTCGTCGCAACCTTAACAATGCGCCAATTTTTCAGGACATAGTCGTAAATTTCTGCCTTGATCCAGTGTACGGCATAGGAAACCAGGCGGACACCGTGCTCAGGATCATAGCGCTTCACTGCCTTCATCAAGCCGATATTGCCTTCCTGGATCAGATCTGACAGCGGCAGTCCATAGCCCATAAAGCCACGCGCCACTTTTACCACATCGCGTAAATGTGACATCACCAGTTCGCGAGCCGCTCCAATATCCTGATCTTCACGATAACGCACAGCAAGCGCGCGTTCCTGTTCTGCGTTGAGTACCGGAAACTTATTCACGGAGCTCATGTACGCACCTGCGTCCTGACCTGCGCCCAAATCCATGGCCACGGGCAGTTGTCTAGTTGGATTGTAAGTTGTCATATCTATTTGTCCTCAAGATAAAATCAATTCGGGGCTATTTGCCATTAATTACAAATTGGTAATAACCCACTACTCTACTGCTAGTATTTTAGCACTCTAGAGCTAAGAGTGCTAATTATTCAGGAAGTTCAATGGAGATAGAACGATAAATCGGCTAAATATCACGATTGTTAAGCAATTATTCACCTAAAACACGCAAAATACGCCTTTTCGGGCAATCAAGAAAAATAACGGATAGATCTAAACCAGTCAAACCAGCCAGAGCCAGGGAAGCGCTGATCAAATCAGGCTTTACGCGTATAGGGATCAAGAATCACAATCTCATCGGTTTTGACCCTTTGCATCAGGTTATCACCATGCAAATCCCAGGCCATAAAGTGCTCATAGCCTTTATAGAATTCGTAAAGGTGATCGATATCCTGAGCTAGCTCGGTGTTATACCGGCGCGTAACACCCGCGATAATTTTATGGCGATCCGCCTTTGACTTCCAATCAAGGTCGCTAACACAACGATCAAAATAAGCCGCATCCTCTTCATCCAGATGACGAAGCTTTTCCATTACATAGACGAAGCGGAAATCAGTCTCGTTGCCCGAATATATTTCGGTGTGATCCGGTTTATCGACAATGTTATCCTCTTCATCAAGCACGCCGACTCTCTCTATATCGGGCACTTTAGTCAGCTTGTGTTTGTGAATCGCACCACAATAGTACTCCAGCCCTAGCGAACGCTTTTCCAGCAATACATGCGTCTCGTCAAAATCATATACGTTGGTAAGGAAAGTATTTTCGCACTTTTCACAATGTATTTGCGGATACTGACCCGCAACAAAGCGCTCTAAAACCTGCTGTTTGTTCATGTGATATTGTTCCTGCCGAGCATTTTGCAACTATCGCCACATATGCCCGGATAAAAGTCATCGATCCAGAGGTGTACTTTTACTCCCAGATCTTTCATAAATTTTCGTTTTGGCTTGCCATCGGTCAGATAGATCGGAATGGTCAATTCTTCCAGCACCCCGATTATTTCTCTGAGGTTTTCCCTGTCCGGCGCGCGCAGCGTACAGATGAAGGGTGAATAACCTGCGCTCTGAAATTGCTGTATGAGGCACTTGAAAAATTCCTGATCCGCACTGATCGTATTGTCCCAGTCAACGGCGATATGTTTCGACTTGCGATGGTCGAGCATTAGATAGATATCAATCAGGAACTCATCATAGAATTCCACCAGCTCATGCACACATCCATCCACACCCATCATGCCATGAATCACCTCCATTGCCCCTGAATCTACAGGCGCATCGTAATAGAACATGAGTTTCCGGTCTTCTTCAAATAGCATTGCAATACTCCGAGTGAATCGCCCCTCCCGCCAGAATCGAACAGGCAAGCAGTACCTTAATGAAAATCAGTCAAATAATCCAATATTTCAGAAAAATTCCCGGTTTTTTTAACCGTTCTTTGACGCTTGTCACGTTGGTAGTCATACATCGGATCGTAATACTCCACCAGCATGCGTTTCAGCCAGCTACGGTGCGCCAGCGTACGCCCGGATTGTTGTTGTTCTAGCAACGCTGCATCCATACTATTCAGCAGCTCAAGGTATCGCTCCCCACCCAGTCGACGCTGTACCCGGGACAGGCTATGTCTTAAATACTCACTAAATACAGCAAAACCCTTTTCAGCATCCTGTTCCTGATCAATATAACGGGCCAGCATATCTGTAACGTATTCCTGCAGGGTAATATCCAGCCGATCTTCGAGTGACACTTCAAGTATCACACAGGGTGCTGCCCGCATTTCATCATAAAGCGAATGCGGAATATGCACTGAACCGATATTCGGGCTTTCATCTTCCAGAACAATCTGCGTGACACCCGCCTTATGCAACTTGATCAATTCAATCGCGACCCGGTTCTCGAATTCTATTTGTGTCGGCTGCGGGCTTAGCTGCCGGCCGATTGAAGAACCACGATGATTCGCCAGGCCCTCCAGATCGATCGATCGCTTCAAGCGATGAATCAACAGGGTTTTTCCGGATCCGGTCCTCCCGGCGAGAATTAAAGGCTGTGTTCTGGCGGATAATACTTCAGTCTGATCAATAAGATATCGGCGCAAAGCCTTATACCCACCCTTGACCCTTGGAATAATGATACCGGTGTGCTCATAAATCCACTGCTGGCTAATGTGCGATCGCATACCGCCACGAAAACAGTATAAAACAGCATCCGGGTGCTGTTTTATAAAAACGGTCCATTGCGCTACACGCTCAGCTTTAACCTCACCCGAAATGAGTTTCGCCCCCAGCGCAACGGCCGCATCATGTCCCTGTTGCTTATATTGAATACCAATTTTCTCGCGCTCCAGATCATTCAGCAAGGGTGCGTTGTAACTGCAGGGAAAGGCGCCCTGCACAAACTCCACCGGCGCGCGCACATCCAGCAACGGCGTATCGGCGCACAGCAGCGCCTCAAAATCATCTACTTCAGGCAACACCGGCGACACCCTACAAAACCCGGATCAGCGGCTGCTTCGAGTCCGCAGCAAACAATCCACCAATCGGGTCTAAATCATAGCCGTTTTGCCTGCACATCGATTCAAATTCCAGCACCGAATCCGCTGACACACAAACCAGCAAACCTCCGCTGGTCTGCGGATCACATATGATTGACTGCTGTTCTGTGCTCATCTCGCTAATCACTTCTCCGTAGCTTTCAAAATTTCGCTGCGCCCCACCCGGCGAACAATCCATGCGTAAATATCGCAAGGTTTCGGGTAGCAATGGTAAGGCCGCATAGTCAATTTCTGCACGCAAATGACTGCCTTCACACACCTCCCGCAAATGCCCGCCCAGACCAAAGCCTGTCACATCTGTCATCGCGCTAATCCCCGGAAGCCGGGCTAGCACAGCACCCAGATCGTTTAGACGACACATGGATTCCGGCGCTATATGCGCGTGTTCTGCGGCAATTTTTTTCTGCTTTTGTGCGGTACTAAGTATGCCCACTCCAAGCGGTTTGCTTAGATACAGCGTATCCCCTTCGCGCGCGGTATTGTTCTGCTTCAGATGCTCTATCGCAACCAGTCCGGATACCGCCAGGCCAAATATCGGTTCGGGTGCGTCAATACTGTGTCCCCCCGCCAGGCTGATGCCGGCGAGCTTGCATGCGTGTCGACCACCCTCGATCACACGCTGCCCTACTTCAGCGCTAAGCTTGTCCAGGGGCCAGCCAAATATGGCAATCGCCATCACTGGCTTGCCGCCCATTGCGTAAATATCACTGATGGCGTTGGTTGCGGCTATTTGCCCGAAGATAAACGGATCATCAACAATCGGCATGAAGAAATCAGTGGTGCTGATCAAACCCTGGCCATTGCCAAGATCGTATACTGCAGCGTCATCTTTGCTTTCGTTTCCGACCAGCAACGCGGCACTGTGTTGCTGTGGAATCTCGCTAGATAGAATGACTTCCAGTGTTTTGGGGGCGATCTTACAGCCACAGCCCGAGCCATGACTATATTCAGTCAATTTGATGTCAGATACTTGCATTAGTCTACGGCCTGTTTGAACAGTCTAAATTTTAACAAATACTGAAGCTCAATAACGATAAACTAGGCTCGTCTATACAACTGTCCATTTCTTCATATGCTCGAATATCTATTCTTCAACACCGTTTTCGCACAAAAGTTTATCCTCATACTGGAGCAGCACTCTCTGCCGTATCAGCAACAAACGGAATCGGTACAGGAATCCATTCTGATTACCACTTCTGAAGATCTGGATGATGCGCTATGGGACACCATTGACGATGCCTACGATGACCTATCCGAACAGGATCAAAAATTATTGCAAAGCAGGCTGGATGATGACAGCAAGGTCAATGCCGCAGGTATTTATATTCAGCTGAAAAATGACCAGCAAACGGTCGCTAATATTGATCCGGATGTAATGAATCGCATGCTTGAGAAAATAAGCATGGATGAATTCAACGCGTTTATCGAAGCAATCGTGACCAGCGTTGAAATCCCGAACGATACGCCGTTTTGCGAACAAAAACACTGAAAACAAAAAAAGGCGCTGCAAGCAGCACCTTCCTTTCTATAACAGAACGGATATTAACGCCTGGTTATTTCAAACGATTTACACCCATCATTTTCAGAATACTCTTTTCGTAGAACGGCTCTGAAGAACCTTTCTTCATTTTACGCATAAAGTATTTCTCAAAGGCGATCTTGGCCAGATGCACCCATTTACCTTTCTTAAACCAGGCAATATTGCGTGGTGGGATTTGCGGTACAGCCAGAAATGCCGCACCGGTATCACCCATATCCGCCAGGCACAAAGCAGCCCAGGTCGCCTTATGGCTTGGCTCCTTACCCGCCAGCTCTTCCTGGATATTATGTACAATCGCAGTGACCATAGACTCGATCATATAGCCTGTCTTAGGCGCGCCGGTTGGAACGGGTGTGACCTCAACGGGCGGAATCGCAACACAAACACCCGCAGAATAGATATTCTTGTAGGTCGGATTGCGTTGATGCTCATCAATCATGACAAAGCCACGCGGGTTACATAAACCTTCGACCTGAGCAACCGCATCTACGCCGAAGAAAGAAGGCAGCATCATCGCCACGTCAAACTCTACCTCATGGCTTTGCTTAACTGAACCATCTTCCGCAATTTCATCAACAAAGGCCTTGCCTTCTTCAAATTTGGTGGTTTTTGCGTTGGTGATCCATGGGATATGGCGTGAGCGCATTTCAGATTCGAGCAAGCCTTTTGAATCGCCAATACCACCGAGACCAAGGTGGCCGATATAGGGCTCTGAAGTCACAAACTTGATATGCACTTTATCACGAATTTTCTTACGCGATAAATCCGTATCAACGATCATCGCAAACTCGTATGCAGGACCAAAACAACTCGCAAATGGAGCCGCCCCGACCAGAATAGTGCCGCTACCTTTGGCACAAATCTTGTCATACTCAGCCTTAAACTTTTCAGCGTGCGTAACCGAACAAACGGAATGAGTGTGGTGATCCGGGCCGGATCCTTCAACTTCATCAAAGAATAATTTCGGGCCGGTCGCGATCAGCAAATAATCGTAGTCGACGGTATCTCCATTGCTGAGTTCAAGCTTGCTGTTCTCGGCATCAATTTTGTCGCAACGCGCGTGGATAAAATCAATTTTCTTTTTGTTCAGGTATTTTTCGATCGGCATGGTGATTTGACTACGATCACGCCAGCCTACTGCTACCCAGGGATTTGAGGGTACGAACTGAAAATAATCGCGTTCATTTACCACCGTCACTTTAACGTCGGATCCCAGTACATCTCTTAATTCATACGCAGCCGGCATCCCGCCTGTTCCTGCGCCTATTACAACAACATGTGTCATAGATTCACCCTCCAAAGGTTTTACATAAAAATTAAATTTGTCGTTTGCCCGGCTATATCACTCTTGATTCAACGTGATGATTTATAGGTTAGACGAGCACGGGGTTTCCCTCACGTCTTTATCATACCATTTTTTATGTGGTTTTGCCGTACCACTGTTGTGGCTTGCCCGAGCCAGGCCAAGCCGATGAATCCGCTAGCTATTACCCGAGTTTGGGACTTATGCCACCACATAAGCTTCAAACCACCCTTTTCAGAGAGCCCCTCTCGCAGGGAAATAACACTACTGAGAAGTCCAGCCTGTATCAATATTCCAGTTTGACCCCGTCACGCAGCCTGCTTTATCCGAGCACAAGTACAACACCATTTCCGCTATTTCATCCGGTTCAATCAGACGTTTAATCGCGGCATTTTTAAGCATCACCTTCTGGATCACATCATGCTCTGAAATTTTCAGATTTTGCGCCTGTGCAGAAATTTGTTTTTCAACCAGCGGTGTACGCACATACGCGGGGCTGATGGCATTGACCGTAATTCCTACGGGACCGCCTTCCAGCGCCGCTGTGCGGGTAAGGCCAATCAGCCCATGCTTGGCAGAAATGTAGGCGGCTTTATAGAGTGAGGCAACTTGTGAGTGCACCGATGCCATATTGATAATCCGCCCGCTACCCTGCGCCTTCATAAATGGCCATACTGCCTTGATAAGTAGAAAAGGTGCTGTCAGCATCACGCTGATCATAGCGTTCCATTTCTCCTCGGGGAAATCTTCGATCGGACTGACATGCTGGAAACCACCATTGTTCACCAGCACATCAATTCGCCCGTAGGCCTCAATGGATTCTGCAACCAACGCCGTGCATTGAGCAGAATCAGATAAATCTGTACGAACGAATTGGCCTTTGAGCTGCGCAGCTAACGCCTTCCCCGCGACTTCATCAATATCGGCCACAACCACCCGATAAGACTGAGCGGCCAGCGCCTCACAAATCGCCCGTCCGATACCGCTGGCACCGCCAGTAACAATGGCTACCGGGTTTGACACATCCAAAAGCTTGAATTATCTTCTAGCGTTGCCAGAACTTGCTGAACTTAGCAGGCCGTGAAGTATGACCACGCGTGTTTATAGGCGTATAGTCGCGCTGTGGCTCGCCCACATAAATTTGTCGGGGGCGGCCAATTTTACTATCCGGATCAGAAAACATTTCTTTCCAATGCGCCAGCCAGCCTACAGTCCGGCCTATAGCAAACATCGGCGTAAACATATTGGTCGGCAGTCCAATTGCGCTAAGGATAATGCCGGAGTAAAAATCGACGTTCGGATAAAGATTCTTTTCTTTGAAATAATCGTCATTCAACGCCATTTGCTCCAGCTCCATCGCAAGCTCCATGCGCTTATCCTGAATGCCGAGTTCTTCAAGTATTTCATATGCGGATTCACGCATGACCGTGGCCCGGGGGTCAAAATTCTTATATACCCGATGGCCAAAGCCCATCAGCCGGAAGGGGTCGTTTTTATCTTTTGCCTTGGCCACGTATTTGGCCATGTTCTTTTTGCTGCCAATTCGGGCTAGCATCTTCAATACCGCTTCGTTGGCACCACCATGAGCCGGCCCCCACAAGGAAGCAATACCGGAAGCCACGCAGGCGAAGGGGTTAGCACCGGAAGAAGCCGCTAAACGCACCGTTGAGGTAGACGCATTTTGCTCGTGATCAGCATGCAAAATCAGGAACCGGTCAATCGCTTTTACGATTTTCGGATTCATAATATACTCTTCAGATTGCACTGAAAACAGCATCTGCAGCAGGTTTTCTGCGTAGGAGAACTTATTTTGAGGCGAACGAAACGACATACCATTGGCATACTGGAACGCGTAGGCCGCGATGGTCGGCATTTTCGCAATCATGCGGTGCGCCGCCAGGCGGCGCTGCTCAGGATCATTGATGTCAGTACTATCATGGTAAAACGCGGATAATGCGCCAACCACACCCACCATAATCGCCATCGGATGCGCGCCACGCATAAAGCCTTTATAAAAGGTCTCCAGTTGCGCATGGATCAGGGTGTGATTGGTGATTTCTGCAACAAACTGATCTTTTTCTTCCGGTAGCGGCAGGTTGCCGTACAGTAATAGATAGCAGGTTTCCATATAGTCGGATTGTGCCGCCAGTTGCTCAATCGGATAGCCCCGATACAAAAGCTGGCC
>Ga0164313_10002315_pt1 | contig 17093 bp, 23 predicted proteins | sample GuaBasSedimGuay4_FD_113735 | JGI IMG/M metagenome (GOLD analysis project Ga0164313, IMG submission 113735) | Subseafloor sediment microbial communities from Guaymas Basin, Gulf of California, Mexico - Guay4, Core 4569-4, 0-3 cm | ecosystem: Environmental > Aquatic > Marine > Hydrothermal vents...
CCTTTTTTAATATCAGTTCCATTTTTAGTTAAAATAACTGTATTACCTAAACGAGTATATTTTTGATATCTTGTAATAATATATTTATCTGTATCATTAACTGTAAACTTGACCCAAGTTTTACAATTTTTACCAATAACATTATTAACTAAGTCGTCTCCTTTTGCACCTTTAGTTGTATCATTATAAAATGTGAAAGGTATTGCATCTAATGCTACTGTTTTTCCTATACCATTTGGACCTGTTAATAATACTAAACAATCTTTTTTAAATTCTAAAACCATAGGGTCAATATAAGGTCCAAAATTTTCCATACCAACTTCTTGAATATTTACTTCTCGCATATTTTAAACCTCGCTATTTTCTACAATATCTAAAGCTGTTTTTAAATAAAAATCTTGTTGTTCTTCTGGGATTTCTTTAATCTCTAAGTATTTAAGAAATCTTTCTTTTTGAGTCATATTGCTTGTGATACCACGATTTGTAATGTCAACTTCTGTTTTATCAATTATATGAAATTCATTTTCAATTGAATGTAAATCAACATTATCATTTTTAAGAAGTTTGACATGATGACCAGCAGCTTTAGCTTTCACAGCTTCTTTTAATGCTTCAGTTGCATTAGCAGTTGTGACTTCAATTTCTATATGTTTTCTATATCTAGTTAAAGGAATACTATCAACTTTTAATGTTTCATTATCTACAACTAAAAATCTTTTTTCTTCTCCCTTTTCACCCCAATCTAATTGAATCGGAGAACCAGTATAAAGCAAATGAAATTTGTCTCTGATTATTTCTTGAGGTTTATGATAATGCCCTAATATAACTAATTTATAATTAGCTAAATCTCTTAAACCAATATCTGAAATAATTGATAAACCGCTATTAAGTTGTCCTTCGGTTAATCCAAAATGTGAAATAAGAATATCACATGAGTTTTCTTTAATTATATCTACAAGGTTATGAGAGTAAGGTACGAATAAAATGTTTTCTTCTTGATGAATTGTATTAAATGGAATCCATTTAACATTTGGAATAGTGCTTAAAAATTTTAATGCAGAAATAGCACTAGAACTTTTACTAGTTATATCATGATTTCCATCTATAACCCAAAATGTTATTTGTGGAAAATCAGCGAAAAAGTCTATAATTAAATTTTGTGCGATAGCATAAATAATTGATTTACCATGTATTGTATCTCCACCAATAAACAAATTAAATATACCATTTTCTTTACAATAATCAGCAATTTCATATAATGCTTGTCTAATGCTAAATAGTCGATCAGGTAAATTTGTTGTTACTTCAACTTTATCTTGACCGTATCTAGATAAATGTAAATCAGCTGTATGTGCAAATTTCATTTTTATTCTCCTCTTATAACTGTAAATGCATCTACTTCTCTTATATTAAATTTTTCATATGTTTTTGGGTTGATATACAAAAATTTTATTTTCCAATCTTTCTTTTTATAATATTCTAATCTACCCCAAAATGTTTTCCTTATATCTTCACTACCTATGTCAACCATATCAAAAACCAATGGAGTAGGTTTAGGTGGATCAATAGCTTCTGGATAAATTCGAGTTATTCTCCCGCTTAATTGTTCTATATTTTTAACAGGTGATGTAACTATTAATGAATCTTTCCATGGAACATCAATACCATCTCTAATCTTTCCAGGTGTTGAAAATGAAACTTTCTTTTCTAATTCAACTAAGTCTGATCCCGCTATAAATTTTGATTTATCATCATACGGCAACCACTTAAATAAAGGGTCTATTAGTTTACCAACTCTCTCAGCTATAAATAATAAATGTCTATCTTCTTTAGTTAATTTAAGTAATAATGCTTTAACTAAATCCATAAATATCTTTGAATTTTTCATTATGTTTAGATATCTTGATCTTTGAAATTGTCCTTCCCAGTGCAAATATTTTTCTCTGTATTCATTATCTATATCAAAATCAACTAATATAAATGTAACCTCAGCAGGCATTGTATCTTCATCAGAATCACTTTCAAACATTTCACCTAAATGATATTTTAAAATATCTGTATTGTTATCATTTCTATATGGAGTTGCACTTAAACCAAATGTAACCCTACTGGGAGCGTGAATTGAACATAGTGAAAATGTAGGTGCTCCAACAGTAGTATGTAATTCGTCAAATATAGATACTCCAATGTTTGCTTTATTTAAAGCTATGAAATATTCCATCGGGTATCTTCTTAATATAGATCCCATTGTTTGGCATGTTGAAATTATAATTGGAGATAACATTAATTGCTCTTCAAATTTTTTTGAATTTAATATAGCTATATCTTTTTCTTCCATACTACTATGTTCTAATAATCTAGTTCTCCATTGTTTATCTAAAGAATCTCTATGAACTACAATAAGAGTTTTCTTTTTTCGTTCAGCAATCATATGAATACTAATAACTGTTTTACCCATTCCTGGACCAAGTTTAATCATCCCGTTATTATTAAGATACATATAATTCATTCCGCCTCTTTGGGCATCATTTCGTGGAGTAATGTTATGTTCTATATTAATATCTTCTCCCACATGAGTATTATCAATAATTTTTATTGGTTCATTGATATACTTGTGTATAGGAAAAAATCGTGGGACTGTTAAAAACTTTGGAGATTCAAGAAAATATTTCATTATAGTAAAATCAGGAGAATTATAATTTTTTTGTCTACGGAAAAGATGACTTCTAATTTTACGATACCATTCAGTATTTTCATACTCCCTTGGTATTACTATTCCTGATCTTCTACTTAGTTCTATCATAAATTATTCCTTTTTGGGAGCGAAGGTCGGACTCGAACCGACAAGGATATTTAAAGATTAGCCGTTCCATGGTCAGCCTCTCTACCACCATTTCTGGCGAGTATACCAATTCCTCCACTTCGCTCATAGATTTTATTCTGAGTATTCTGCCATTGAATCATCACTTTCCCAAACTCTTACAAAATCAACTGTATGAACTGAAAATGTATTTGTAAATTCACTATATAAATATCTTGAAAATACTTCTGCTGTAGGATCATGATCACCGTTTGAAATAAATTCAATTCTATACCCTGCTTCTTTAAAAAATTCAATATTCTTTTTATCATTTGGATTTAATACAACGGCATGATCAAATTTATCAATAACCATATTAACGAATTTTTTTAAGTCATGAAAATCAATAACCATATCATCTCTATTTAATTCTGGCGTACTCAACTGAATTTCAATAACAAAATTATGTCCATGAAAATTAAAACATCTTCCTTTATGTTTACTAAGTCTATGACCAATTGGTAATTTAAATCTTTTAAATACTTTGTACATGTTTTTTACTCCTTTATAATTTAATATCTCCATTTTCTTTTATTTTTATATCTTCATATTCAGCAACATCTCTTCTATAAAATTCTAATTTAGCTGCTACTAAAACTCCAAGACATTCATTTAAAGTTTTATATGATTTGCCATGCAGAAATAAATAATGCTTCAATAATACAGTAATACAATAATTTAACTCACCAACATTTTCGATGTTATTACCAATATGAGTTAAAGCATCATTAAACTCTTCTCTATCTACTTGTTTTATATAAGGCATGTTTATTTACTCAATTTACATTTTATAACTTTTTTGCCTTTTGGAGTTATTAATTCCTTACTCTTTTTACTTTTACCCCAACTACAAATAGATTTTCCGTCATCTCTAACTTTCATTAAATCACATTTGGGACAGTTCATAGTAAATACTTTTTGTAGCATATTTATCCTCCTACATTACAATCTATAGATTTAACATCACCCCATGAATCTATTTTACCAATATGGTACATTTCTCCATTAACATGAATTATTTTTTTTCCTTCAAAACATTCAACATCACTTTGTACTGTATCAGTTACGGTTGGATTTATTTTTGCTATAATTTTTATTTTTTCCGTAGATGCTTCTTGTTTAAATTCTTGAACAATATTACCAGCTTTTTTAGCTATTCCGTTTACTTCTATAAAATTTAAAGCAAAAGGAACGATAACCCCAATTATTGAAATTACTATTAATAATTCAATTAAAGTAAAACCTTTTTTATTCTTCACAATTAACTCCTTCTATATCATCCCATGTATTAACAGTACCTTCATAATAAATTATCCCATTAATAATTATCACTTTTTTTCCACCAACACACATTGAAATTGCATCACTATTTAATGGAATAACTTTTTGTTTATTTTCTCGTTCTACTCTAACTACTTTCATTGCATCTCGAAATTCATCAATAGCTTTTTCTTTAGATATTGTTTCTTCAATTGTAAGATTAATAAGAATAACCATTACTCCAATGAGAATTATTATCAAGAAAATAATATTTCTGATAGCTCTTTTTCTTCTTGTTGTTGATGCATACATATTTATCTCCTAATATTGACTTAAAACAAATTTATCTAATTGTTTTAAATTACTATTTAAAATACTTAATTTATTACTTAATTCTTTTGTATCTGTTTGAAATGTTAATAGTTTTTGAATATTATGTTTATTTAGTATAACTTTAACAACTTTTTCTTCTAATTTTGCAAGCGTAGAAATTAACTTAATAGTTTTTGGTAATTGTTCTTTAGTTAAATTTTTTCCATGTTCTTGCATTGCTTTAACTAATGGATCTTTAATCTTTTCTAAAATATCCATTTCGATCATACTAAGCGTTGCTTTATCAATCTCATGATTTAACATTGTTTCATTAGCTTTAGTATACATTTTATATGTATTCATTAACATATCATCTACCGCAGTAACTTTAACTCCATTGTTTATATCAAATGTAATAATTTCAAATGATATGAAACCTCGTACTGCTGTTTTTAAATTTCTTGCAAATTGATTTAAAATCTTTTGTTTGTTTCTTGATTTTAAAACATTAAATATTATCATAGTTCCATTTTTACCACTTGAAGAATCTATAAAACCAATATCCTGATTGTCTAACTGTTTTTTAATTATAGTTTTATTTAATATAGATTCAAATCTTCTTCCTGGAGTCCAAGATCTTAAAATGATCTTACTATGAACATTATCAATATTTACAATACCTTGTAGTTCAATTCTTGCTTTTCCTGTTGTTAATAATTGTTGTAGGTCTTCTTTTTTAGCAAGAAGCTTGCAATTTGTTTTAGGAGCAATTATTGGCTCTTCGCCTTTTTTATCATTTAATAACCATAACAATCTTTTCTTTAAATCTTCTTTTTCATAACATGGTATTAAAGTTCTAAAACCAAAACCAATTCCTTGAACATATTCATTGCCCATTAAACAAAAGGGATATTTTGTAGGAACGTATTCTGGTTCATCATCTAATTCACTCTCTGACCATGGAACATGTTTAATTAAATTAAATGCCATATCAACAGTTTCTTTAAATATTTTAGCTTCTGTATATCTTGAAGCGGCAGGTGGAACTGGATCAGTCCCTAAATTACTTCCCCAGTTTCCTTGACCTTCAATAAACCCATTTCTAACTAATTGAAATAAAGTTCCGTAAGCAGAAGAATGTGGATGAAAACGAGCCATACACGTACCTTCAATTCTAGCACTTTTAACAAACTTTTCTCTCGCTACCATATAAGTAGTTAATAATATTCTTCTTTCAACAGGTTTTAATCCATCGTTAAATAAAGGAAAAGCTCTAAATTGATTTACATATAAACCATACCGTCTGTAAGCATCTTTAATTAAATTATCCATTAGTAGCTATTTACAAACCTAATAATTCTGATATCTTTTGGTAACATTGATAAATCAACTTCAATCCCTTCTTGCATTTCTTCATGATATTCACTAACGCCTCTGTTAGTATTTAATTCAACAACAACTCCTTTTGAATCTGGGGTTTCACCATCAAAGAAATCATCAACTTCATCTGGAATCGTTATACCTTGTTCATTACATAAATGGTATATTTTTTCCATTTCTTTAAATTTTTTACCTGCTGGTTTTATACCATAAACACTTGTGTGCATTCCCATAAGTTATTCCTCTTTATAAGTAAATTCTTTTGATTCTTTATCATGAATTAAATCATATACAACTTCCGGTTGATGTTCTAATTCAAATTCTTTAAATTCATTAGTATACATATAAATATTAATCAATTCTAATTTCTCTTCTTCATTTATATCTTTAACTATAATTTCATCAGTTAAACGATTACCTTTACTTAATCTTTGAATTTCTAATTGTTTATCATCATTAAAATAAAATTTCAACTTTGTTTTAAGTCCAAACACCATATTATATGCATCTATTACATCTATTTTATATGTGATTAAAAGTTTAAGTATTTTTAATAAAGGGATTTCATGCATTAGGATTATCTCCTTTCGTACACCAATCTGGAATTGTTGATTCTTTTATAATATGATGTGGTCTACACGATACAGTTATACATTTATAAGGATTTCTATTAGATGCATATTCTGAATCTGAATCCCTGGTATCATTTTGTTCTAATGTACAAACTACAGCTTTATCATCATCACAAAACCAATCATTAGGATCAGGATCTTCAATCACTTTATGATATTCACAATCTATACAAGTTTTCATATCGACCATTTCCCTTCCAATAATTTTCTTTTCTCTTCTGAATTTGAGAATAATTTAATCATTTTTCCTATATCACTTGAATACGTAACTGGTATTAATCTTCGTGTGTTCTCATCTATTAATACAGTTTGTAATTGATCAGGAGTCATTTCACCAAGTCCTTTAATACGAAGTAAATGTCTTTTCTCTTGTTTAGCTTTATCAATCTCTTCATCTGTCCATAATGGGATAAAATTATTTTTTTCATTAATAGCGTATAACGGAGTCTCTGCATAAAAATAATTACCATTTTTAATAATTTCTGGAACTAAAAGAGCAATAGCTAAAGTTAATAGAGCAAAGATATGTAGTCCATCATCATCAGCATCAGTTGCACATATAATTTTACTATATTTTAAATCTTTTAAATTAAAATGCGGACCAACACCAGTTCCAAATGAACCAATCAATTCACCAATCTCTTTATTCTTTAATATATCTTTTGCATTTGCTGCACTTGGTATCTTTCCCTTTAATGGAAGAATAGCATGTTTTCTTGGATCTCTACAAGTAACAAGACCACCAGCAGCACTTTCACCCTCAGCAACAAACAACTCACCAAACTTACTAGAACAATCTCTCAATTTTGTAAACTTGGTTGAAACTCTTTTACCGCCAGCAGGTATTGTTGTAATCTTTTTTGCATCTAATTTAGCTCGATACATTTGAAAATGACCTAATATCTTTTCTAAATCAGATTCTTTAACAACCTTACCTTTATTACATTCATTAAAGTTTTTATCAAAATGGTCTTCTAATTGTTTTTTAATTTGTGCTGTAAATTTTTCAAGATATGATTTTTGATTAGTTAATTTACTTTTCATTTGACCAGCAAATTCTGGTGCTTTTAAGCTTAACATTAAATAAGCTTTTAAACCAATCAAACAAGCTTGCGGTTGAAAATTATAACCTAATTTTTTACCTTTTAATTCAAAATAATTTTTAAGAATATCATAAAAACAATTAACATGTGTGCCTCCATCATCACAAGGAAGTAAATTCACTGATGATAATACTCGTGGAGAAATAGTTCCACTTTTGGCATATGTAAATTTAGCATTAAAAGACTCTGGGTCAACAACTGATTTAAAGAATAATGAATTGATGATTTGATTATTACCTTGCATACATCTTTCTTGGAAATATTCATCTATAGAAATTCTAAAAACTTCACGTTTATCATCTAGATTTAAAACAAATGTAACATCTGAAATTTCTGCAGAAGCTATTTGTAATCGTTTTTTAATTCTATTTAAATCTGGTATTATTTTTTCAAATATTTTCTTTGATGGTTTAAATTCAATTTTAGTAGAAAAAGGTTTTTGCTCTTTAAAAGGTTTTATTTGTTTCTTTTAAAGTTTGCCTTTTACAAAATTAAATATAGCATGTTTGTTGTTTCTATAAATTTCTATTGTATAAAAATCACTTAGAGCATTAGCACAAACAAGACCAACACCATTTAAACCACTACTTATATCATAAGCTGATTTTTTATCTTGAAATTTAGCACCTGAGAATAATTCAGTTGATATTACAACAGGGGTATTTTTAGATATTGGTACGCCTCTCCCGTTATCAAGCACAGAATATATATTTGTTTTTGTATTTATATTAATAGCTATAACGGTAACAAACCCACCTTGAGCTTCGTCAAGAGCATTATCAAGAGCTTCTTCTATTAAATGATGTGGTTCTTCAGTGGAGCCAATCCACATCCCGGCATTAAGTCTAATTTGTTCCATTGGCGCTAATTTTCTTATATCATCTGCAGTATAAGTTTTTTTCATTTATTTTTCCACCTATCACTATTTCTGGCTTGTTCTAATCGAGTAGCCCATTGACAATTTGATGGTTCATAATTTCCATCATTATCCATACGATCTAATGTGGTTTCATTTTGACCATGTTCTTTTAAATGTATTTTATAACTTTCATATAAATCTTCTCTAAAATTAATAAATCCTTTTCTATCATCTAACCATCTATCACATATTTTAATATTTTTTACATGATAAATAGGATACCTGTTTCCAAGTACCCTATTTCTCATTTCTTGCCACCTTCTATAAAAAGGTTCGTCAGAAGTTTCATTATTAAAATATTTAGTATTGCGTTTAATCCAATTTAATCTTTGAATACAACCACAATTAGTAGATGCTCCATTTTTTAGACCAACTATTCTTACTTCTTTGGTGATACCACAAGTACATTTACATAATAAATATCCTTGTTTTTCACCTTTTTCTAATACTGACCAATAACCAAACTTTGTACCAGCTGGTATTGGAAGTCTGGTTATTGACATATTATTACTCCTTTTTATGTTAATTGTACAATCCTACCAGTACGATCAAGTTGTTCTGTTGAACCGTCTTTGGTGATTACCCAAATTACTTTCTTAGGGAAATCTCTCTTTGGTTTATTATTTAAATCTTCGACATATCCATCAGAAAAAGCAAGACATACATCACAGTTTAATTGTTTAGCTCTTACTAAACCTGGAAATAATACTGTACCACCACGACCTTTTACTTCAAATTGTATATCTCTGATATGTTGTACTTCATATTCTTTTTCAACTCCAGCATCAACTTCTAAAACAGTTACTTTACAATGTCTATCTTTTTCAATAATATTTTTAATACCGGATAAACCTTCTGCTATATCATCAATAGACATACTACCAGACGTATCAATTAAAACTACAATTCTAAAAGACATATCTCTTGTTTTCCCAGGAAAGGGAGAAATTTGTTCTATAGTTTTTAGATTAAATACATAGGTTCTTTTTCTGTTGATTTTGGTAGGACTTCTTTTAAATTTACTGAATCTTGTTCCTTTTACCAATTTTCTAATAATTTGATAATAAGGGACTTGGGGTGGGGCAAGTATACCTTCTATCAATGAAGCTATATGTGCAGGAAAGTTTCCTCGATCTTTATTAAAACTTGTAGAGGATTCTTTTACAATATTTTGAATATAACTTTCTATCTTTCTTGCTAAAGCATTATGATCTGCAATTTCACCCAGATGCTTTGACCATCCACCATGATCATCAAAAGATCCATATTTTGCTTTCCCACCTTCTCCGTCTTGCTTTTCTTGCTTCTTTAAAAGTTCATAAAAATAATATTCAGTTATGTTATTAGGTTCCAAATCATAATCTTTTGGTAAACAAGGAGGCCATGGTTCCCCATTAATTATAAATGGATCTAATAATTTAGCTTGTTCATTAGCGGCACAATCGCTAGCTATATTCCAAATTTCTATTTTTTCTTTTTTTCTTTGTAAATTAACTTCATCACATAATATTTTTATTAATCTTGGTAGATGTTTATTAAGTAAATGCATCCCTTCATGTTCTAATACTTTTAATATTTCATTGTCGTCTGTTCCTGCTAAGTAATTAGGATTATAATTTAAAGAAATAGTTCCATTTCTTTCAGCAACGACTCCCATAATAGAAGGAAGGGTATTATTTGATTTTCTTAATATTCTAGAAAATAAATACCCCCAGTAATTATAAGTTAAAATAAAAGATGCAATTAAATCTTTTAATCTTTGATCTTGATTAACTTGCGGCTGCATAACGGGATTCAGACAATTTAATAATGTTTTGGTAATGTTTTTGATAGGATGTAGAAATTTCTAATAACTCTTGATGGATTTTAGTCATGTATATAAAAGGTTTAGAAGCATGTACTATTGAATCTAATTGTGTGATAAATAAAGCTGAAGTATCTGGAGGCATCATTGTAAGAAAATCACCAACATTCTTTATTTCTTTATTGGTATATTTTGGCATTGAAGTTAACATGAATGTGCAAAAACTTCTCATTAACTCACCAAGTTTAGCATTATTTTTCTCTGTAATATATCCCTCAATTTTTGGTAAAACTTTCTTAAAGTCATAAAATATATCTTTTGGATTAATATCTTTTTTATTCTTTGCAAATTCAATAAATAATCTTGACATATTTGTATTAATCAAACCAGCAGCTTTATGTTCGATTTCTTCAAAATCAATCTTTCCTCTACTAATTTGCATTTTCCATAAATGATCAGAAAGCTTCTCATAACTTGCTGGATTTGCATATACAGATCCAATTTTTTGAGCCTGAAAATCATAAATATATTCTGGGTGAGTTTGTATAAATTCAATTACGAATGGATGAAAATCTTTCTTAATAGCATAATCTAAAAAATCTGTTACTTGAACTTCAGTATACCAATGTAATTGTCTTCTCAATCCAGCAGCATCTTCTAAAGTATCCATAGAATATTCAGAATCATCTGGGTTGTCAATTGAAATAACAAACCAACCTTTTGGAAAAGCTTTACGATGAACTGCATATTCATTTTGTACTTGCCATAACAATTGTTGTAGTTGATGATCACCTCTTGAAAATTCATCAATTACAAATAATCCAAATGTATGTTTTCCTCTTGGAACAAAATCAGTATATAACATTTCAAATTTTGGTGTATCAGTATCAACTCCTATTGGAAATGGAATAATAAAATCATCTCTTGATAATACTGGTGCTGTAACCTTAATTATATCAAAAGTTATGTCTTCCTTTTTAAACAATTCATCGTTTAATTCCTCAGCTATTTGGTAGCAAATTTGAGTTTTCCCAACACCTGCAGGACCTATTATATGAAAACATTGTTTGTCTACATTTCGACCTTTTTGCCAGGTCCTGATGGTATCTTTTATATCTAATTTTACCAATTCTTTAATTTTTGAAATTGAAAGTACTGGAATGTTTAATCTTTCAAAATATTTCATTTCTTCAACATTTGATTCGGGCATTTTATTTTCCTTTAAATTTACGGATTCACATTATTTTATTAGACGATCGAGTTTATTTGACACTCTCATTGGGAAGAACTCGTCGAACCCCCAAGTCAGGCTTTAATGAAGCGACAAATTAGCCGAAATCTATATCATCAAAACTAAATACTTTCTCTGGTGCTTTCTCTGGAACTTTATGTTCAACTGGTGGTGATTGATCTTCACCTGTCATAGTAGTCCCTGTATTATCAGGTTCTGGTTTCTTTTCAGTTTCAGTTGATAGAATTCCTGGTTCTGTACTACCATAACCAGTTGGTGTAGCTTTCTTTGCCCAGTCAAATTTTTCATTAAAATGTTTAACTGTAGCTTTAGAAAGTTTTAATATTTTAAGAACTGCTGCATCATCAAGCTGTGTTGTTTTTTCAAGTTTAAAAACAATTTTATCTCCATAATTAGAAGATGCTGTAGCTTTAGTAATTCTGGTAACAAATCTTTTATTATTTACAACTTCTTTCTCAAACTGTCTGAGTTGTTCTGTTACTTTAGCAGGATCTTTTTCTAATACTGATGGTAAATCTTCATTAAATCTATCATTTAAATATTCAGATACACTAGAATATTTCATTCCCTTACCACGTATGAAAACAAAAATAGGTTTCTTTTCTTCTGTAAGAACAGGCATTCCAGTAGTATCACAATATACACCTGCAACAAGAATTTGTGCACGACATTCTTTACAAAAATCTACAGCACTTCTTTCAGCTGATGTAAGTGGACATACTCTTAGTTGCCCATTTTCTCCTTGTGTAGTACCTTGCCATGGGTTTGTGTTTTTATATGAAAAACATTTTGTTTTTGTAGCACCTTGTTCTTGTATTTCTTTTACAAGAATATCTTTCGTGTGAGTTATAATCATATTAACTTCATTTAGATTATATTCAACTCCTCTAACCTGAAAGTGTTCTATCTTTTCTTCAACATTTATATGGTTTATTCTGGTTTTGCCTGCAATGTAAACACTATGAAACATTTCTTCTTCTGGTGCTTTAGCTTCTGTTCCACCACCTTGAAAACCAGTTCCCTGTAAATCTTGGTATTCTTCAAAACTCATAAATCTTATCTCCTTATTAATTATTTGGTATTAGACACCAATTATGTCCGTCTATATCTTTTGGTATTGTTACAATACTAAAATCCTTATTAAACCAACATGATACACGATCACCCATTAATTCTAATGAATGAAAATTATATATTGTATTATAATGAGGCAACTCTACCAATAGAGGGTCAACTACTGTTACTGGATTTATTTTCCTGACTTTAACGTCATCAATGGTTCCAGTAATCATTTTTGGGTGTGGACAATAAACAATAACTAATTTATTATCCATCATTTTAAAAATTTCATTTTTATAGAAATATACTTTTGTATCTAGATCATATAAAACATTATTCGCTTCCATTACTCTTTTTATTGAAGTATGATTTCTACATTGTTTGCTACCAGTTTGACTTTGACACATCTTACAATCTTCAGATGATAACGTTTGTGCAAACTTTATAACAAATTCAGTTTTAGTTACATTATAAAAATATGATAATATTTTTTTTCTATTTAGTAAAAATTTTATTAAAGTAATAGGATATACATCAGCACCTATTCTTGTAATAAAACTTTCACCCGATTTACGATTCATCAATTTCTCCTTTTTCACGTATTTAAAAAATTAACAACAAAAAACCTAAAATTAAAACACACCACTCCTACCATTATCAATCACAACATATTGTTTTATTTAATTTAATTTAATTAAATAAAAGCAACACGTCATAACCAATAATGGCAGGACTTAGCTTTATTAAAGTTTTAAGTAATATTTATCTATTATTTTTTGAGGAACTTTAATTCCACAACATTTTGCTACCTTTATAAGAACCTCTGGTGTAGTTGTTCTTAAAAAAGCTTCAATTCGTCTTCTCATTTTCACCAGCTGTTTCTGCTCGAGATCTTTATCATCCATAAGATACCTACAATACAAGAGATAAATAAATGGGATTATTATTTTGATGGATTACTTCACCGCCTCCACCCGTACTTAATTTTAAAAAATCAGCAACTAAATGACTTGATCTTTGAATCTTAGTTTTAGAGGAAATGTCTATTTTATCTAACATCTGAGGAATATTATTTTGAATTTTAAAAATATATTCTTCCATTTTTTCTTCTATTTCCTCAATACTCTTAGAATCAGTAAGGTCTGGAAAATTATGTACAACTGGATTAATTCTTTTTAATCTTTTTAATCTGATTAACTCAGCTCCATAACAACCACGAATCAATAATTTCCAATAATAATCCCAATGAGCTGCAGTAGGCATAATTTCAAGTCCCACAGGAACTCCAGAAAATAATATTAAAGCACCAATTTGATTTTCAATAGGTTCAAATTCTGCAGCAAAAGCTTCTAACTCATTTTTAATTTCTTTATTATTATAAAAGAAATTCAAATGTGACTCATATGAATTATTTTCAGCTTCTTCTATTCCCATTCCTTTCAACCAGTTAATGATTGGATTCCATATTTTATCATAAGCTATTTTTTCATAAAGATCTCTATCATTACAAAATTCTCTTCTTAAATCTAAAGGTAAAATATCATAAAAATTATCTTGAGAATCTGTTAAATAACCACCTTGAGATGATTCAACACAACAGGCATTATTAAAAGAAATTGATTTATTACATTTAACAATACCAGAACCACTCATAGCATGATCTTGAGCGTCTTTCCCTCGAACCATTAAATTACTTGGCACGATAGCTGGATACTGTTTATCATCATTTCTAAATCTCATTGTGCCATAATCTGTTGTGCTTTTAAATATTAAGTCCTGAGGTTTAGCTACTTCACTTTTTGTTGTTCCCACTAAAGGAACTAACATCATTTCATCTACACTTTGTAGTCCAGATATATTGACATCATCAAATTTTAACAATTTAAAAATTGACATTTTCACTCCTTTTATTTAAGTAATTTTTGAAATTTATCAGCGAGTTTAATTTTAATTGAATCAGGACTTTCCAATATTTTATTAAACAATAATTCAGTTTCAAGATATTTATAATCAGAAACTTGTAGTGGTTTAACATCATCTGTGAGTTGCCGAGTTGTCCCTTGTTTAGAACCAGCAGAAAATACTGGATTTAAATGAATCAATGAAAAATCATTAGTAGATTTTAATTGTTTATAAACATGATTAAACATTCCTTTAATAGAGTTTTCATAACCATCTGAAATAATAATAATTTCATTCGGGTTTTCATCCATTGTTTGTAATAGTCCTTTCCAAAGACTAGTTTCATTTGAAGGGATAATTACTTTAACTTCTTTTCCCTTTACAGCTACCTTAGTCCATTTACCTCCAACAAATACAACACCACCAACATTTTTGAAAGATGTTAAAATAGAAAGAGAAGTTAAGAATGGATGTAATTTTCTTTCTCCGCTTCCTTCCATGGATCTTGAAGCATCAATAATAACAATGGCATTGTTAACATCTATTTCTGCCTCTTTGGTTTTACTCTCAATAGCATGTTCAACTTTTATAAGTTCATCTGTTTCATTATTTAAAACTTTAAAATAAAATGATTTCCATAAGTCGTAGACATTATATTTTTCATAATCAATATCTTTTTTAGCTGCCCCACTTTTTTTAATAGCTGATTCTAGTTGTAAGGATTCTTTAGCACCAATTTTTGATTGGTCGTAAACTTCAGATAAATTAACATCTAACTTATAAACATTTCTAAACCCCATAACAGTTCTCATTGGAAGGTTCTTCATATACTTTTTAAATTTAACAATGTCATTTTCTAAAGCAGCTTCTTTTAATTTATAATATTGACAGATTTTTGGATAATCAGCTTTAACATCTTTATTTTTAAACATGTTATTACCTTTACCAAAAATATGAAAAAGAACAGGTAAAGTAGAAACTTTATTATAACAACCAATCCATTTATGAAAAACAGGAAAATTTCCATTCAAAATTGTCCATAATGTTTGTTTGCCAAGAGCATGTCTGATTAAAATTTTTAACTTCTTTTTATAATTCACTGCGATACCATCAAGACTTTTTTTACTTCGGTCAAAAATAAATGAGAGAATCAATTTACGACTCTTTGAATTATTAACTTTAGAACAACCTTCTGTTCCAGTCAACATTAATAAATTTTTAAGCGAACGGGCAAAAGATTCATTCTTCAAGTTATACTTCATAATTTTAACTTCAAAATCCAACGGTAAATTCCCAGGAATTAAAGATTTTTCTGTTAAGTTTATAGGATTTGAAAGAAGTGAATGCGCCATTGCTCCTTTAGCAAAACCACTTCCAGGAAGAAGTGTAAGTAAACTAAATAAACAACGATCAAAGGTTAATAAATTTTCCCACATCTGATCTGCTTTTTCTCTTTGTTCTTCGGCGTCTTCATAGTATGCTCCTTTGGGAACAAACTGTAATAGACCAGAATCTACATTCGATAGTACTTTCGTCATGTTTTCACCTTTCTGTTTAATTGATTATTACATAGTTTTAAAAAAAATAAAAGTTGTAATTGTAATCGTTGAGCACCAATTGTCTGAAATTACAATAAGTCTTTTATTTTTAAAAATTTGTTATATAAACTCAAAGTGGTATTTGTAATTGTTTGATATTCGACATCTGAAATTACAAAAAGTCTTTGATAGTTAATTTTTGAGTGATAGTTATATCTGTAATGTGTTGTTTTGGCATTCCCATTATGTATGGGAATAGTACGGAAATTACAAAAAGTCTATCACAATATATTTATTAGAACTATTAAATGTAATACTTAAAAAAAGATTGCGTTTATCTTAGGCTGAAATTACATTAAGTGTTCTAAAAAAAATATAAATATCTTTCTTATTAGTTATTAATATATATATTAGATTTGTTTAAACATGATTTGATTTTTAATTAAGTTGCATCAATCATAGCTGGTTGGCGTGTATTATCTAAATCAAAAATAATTTTTTGATTTTCAAAATGATTAGAAGTATTTCTTAAAATTTCTTTCATTGTATGGGGCATATACTGATCTGTATATTGTAATTGTAAACCTTGGTTGAAATTAAATACAACTCCATCATGAGTCTCAAGTATTTCAACTAGATCTTTTCGATCAAGTTCTAACTTCATTGATCCTTTTTTAATTATAATTTTTACTGGTTTTTCTGCCATTGTTAATTCTCCCTTCGTATGGTTAATAATATTGCAGTTTTTAATTTTTTTGATTTTTCACAAAACCATTTAATTAATTTATCTTTAGTATATGTTCTTAAAAAATAAGTAGTCATCTTGGAAAAGTATTGTACATCCAACTGTTCTTCGATTTCTAACATTATCTTATCTTCTTTTTCTATACATATCTTATCTATATTAGTTATTTTTTCAACATCTATATAATACCATATCTCTGTAATAAATGATCTATTATCATATTCTAAAAATTCTAAAAATTCAAATAATATGATAATTTCTTCTTTATTAACTGGATATAAATACTTAGGTAATTCAAAATCATATACTTCATTAATTTGATTTATA
>Ga0164313_10002316_pt1 | contig 17089 bp, 11 predicted proteins | sample GuaBasSedimGuay4_FD_113735 | JGI IMG/M metagenome (GOLD analysis project Ga0164313, IMG submission 113735) | Subseafloor sediment microbial communities from Guaymas Basin, Gulf of California, Mexico - Guay4, Core 4569-4, 0-3 cm | ecosystem: Environmental > Aquatic > Marine > Hydrothermal vents...
GCCAGAGAGTTGCTGACGGTCCTCACCGAACAGGAAATCAGTGAAGTCGAAACGTACTGGCGGCTGGTCCTGGGTTTATGATCTTTGACAAGCAAAACCTGCCAATATGCAGGCTGGTGATTGTGGGCATAGCATTAAGCTCCCCACGATAGTAGAATAGCGCGCCTTAACAAGATCCTGTTACCGGAGGCTAGGTGGCAGAGTGGTTATGCAGCGGCCTGCAAAGCCGTGGACGCCGGTTCGATTCCGACCCTAGCCTCCATTTTCACCGGCAATAACCATGAATAGCAACACTTTCATGCAGCCTTCCGAATGTATTACAGGTCAATCCGAAATGCCAAATCTGTTTTTCAGATCCTCGATTTCCCACAGTCTTTCCTGATGCTTTTGCGCTCGGATCTCTTGGTTGCGTTTGCTTTGGTGCATTAGTGTGGCGTTGATGAAATCGTTGCTCCAGCCACCAGGTAGAAACGCTTTTGGCCCGCCTGATAAAATGGAATACTTGCGCCCCCATTTATCCAGCTTCACTTTCATGTCTATTTCGATAAGGCAGTGGTCTGATTCATCGTAAAGAAACAGGCTGAAGAGTTTCACGTTATCAGACCAACTCCGATTTTCTTCGTCGTCAATGAATTTGTACTTGGCTCCTTTCAGTTCGAATTCAAATTTATTCAGATCGTTTTTGGTGCTGGTTTGCAGAATTTTCACGCCATACAACTCGCCATCCTGATTGTAAGGATCTAATGATTGTGAACTGGTGAACCGGAAGTGATTTTTATACAAACTCCACAGGTGATGAGAAATGTCTGTGTCCCTTGCAACTTGCTTTCGATCTTCGATCAGCCTTTGAAGCCTCTTCAATTCGACCGTGCTCTTTTCTTCTGCGGTCAGATCCTTGGGATCGTTCCCGGTAACGGACTGACCTGATTTATGTCGTTTGCTTTGCCAGGCTTTGAGAATGATGATGAGGCGGTTCAGAATTACCTGCTTGATCCGATTTCGGTTTTTGCTTACATGTATGATTGCAACCACAATTAACCCGATTAGCGCAATTGCTACAGTCACAAGTACAAATAATTGTTCAACCGTCATTTATATTCGGCTTCCAGTCTGCCGGCTTTTTCTTCCAGCATCAGTTTGTAAGTCTCGCGCTCAATTCTATTGTCTCTACCGCATTTAGGGTGTGACCCATGTCACGGCTAAAACAAAGCAGATTTCCTTGTATTTTAATCCTGGATGGTCTTTTTTTATTCTGGCAGCGTAAACTCGAACTTGATGGCGGCGAGTTGCTGTTTGGAAAGTCCGGCACTGCTGAGTATTTTCTCCCAGCGCGGATCGGCATGAAGAACTTCGAACTCCGGTGCGTACCAGGCTCTTATGAGGGCTTGCGGGCCTTCCAATTCCACGGCCATTTGCAGCCACTCGAATGCTTTGTCGGTTTTCTCGCACATTGCATAAGCCAGTGCGATTAATATCCTTGCCTGGGGATATTTCGCGATCAGGGTATCGAGTGCGGCATCGGATTCGGCCGGGTTGCCAAGTTTGTAATGCGTTGCTGCGCTGGCTGTCAGCCGCAGCGGCTCAACCGGCTCCTCTTCAATCAGGGTCATGGCCTCTTCAAGGTCGCCCTTGTCGCCCTTGTGGTACAGAACCCGGGACAGCTGGCCCCGGGTGGTTTGCCGGTTTGGGCTGAGCAGCAGGGATTTGCGCAATATGGCTTCCGCCTTGTCGATTTGGCCACAAGTCAGATAAGCCCGCCCCAGGAAGTAGGCAGTTGATGAGCTGAGGGGGTTTCGCTGCAGGGCAAGCTCTCCGAGGGTAATCGCCTGTTCAGTCCGGCCCAGTGTCAAGGCCAGGGTCGCGGCATTGGCCAGCACAATGGCGTTACCGGGTTCCAGGGCCAGGGCCCGCTCAAAGAGCCTTGCAGCAGCGGGCAGATCCCCTTCACGATGCAGCCGATTGTAGCCAAGCCGGCTGTAAGCTGCGGCATTTCCGGGATCGAGTTCAAGTGCCTTGTTCTGGGCCTCCAGTGCTTTAAGATAACCATCTTCCTCCAAATCGCCCCTGTTCCCGTAGTTGCGGCCCAGTTCAGACCACGCCGCCGAATAAGCAGGGTCGATGACAAGAACCTGTTGCAGGAGTTCTCCGGCATGCTGATTGCCTGCGCGAGTTCCCAGGTTGGCGAAATGCCTTGCTTGCAGGAAGAGTGCGTAGGCTTCGGGATCGACTACATGCGCCTTGGGTGTCTCGCCGAGAAGCGTGATCTTTAGTTGCCCGACAACGGCCGCGGCAATCTCATCCTGGATGGCAAAGATGTTGTCCAGGGTGCGGTTATAAGTTTCCGACCACAGGTGAGAACTGTCACTGGCGCGGATCAACTGGGCGGTGATGCGTACTTGATTGCCAGCCTTGCGTACTGAACCTTCCAGTATGTGGCCTACGTTCAACTCATCTGCAATGTCAGCGATGTTTACGTCTTTGCCTTTGTACGCAAACGACGAAGTACGGGCGATCACCCGCAGTTCCGGAATCTTGGCCAGCAGGTTCAGCAGTTCTTCGGAGATGCCGTCGGAGAAGTATTCATTGCCCGCATCATCACTCATGTTGACGAAGGGCAGTACAGCAATGGAATTGGACGGGTATCGGGGTTCAGGCGCTGATTGTTCCACCTGCCCGGGACCCAGCCAGAATCGGTCGGCCAGGATGAATGTGAACGCCACCACGATCAAGCCGATCGTGAACAGGTCGAGGCGCCTGGCGGTGAGGTGGGTAATGGACGCATCACGCACCACATCCTGCTCACGCCTGATGCCCTCGGGTGTGAGTTCATAAACCCAGGAGATAATCACCGCCGGCACGAACCCCAGCGCAAAAACAATCACCACGAAGCGCACGCCCCAATCGGGTATCCCAAAGGCCGGAAACAGTGTGCCGGCCACTTCGGTCACGAGCCAGGCCAGCGCCAGGTAGGCGATGGCCACCCGGAATACGTTGCGTCGTTTAAGCTCGTTGTACAGCGACATGCGTCGTGGCTTTCTGATTGGGCTTAATCAATCAGTATACGCCTGCGTCGGGAGCACCGCATTGACGCCGAATTATTTGTCGGCTGGATTATCATATCGATCAGATTCCCGTTCTGGTTGTATAATCTGTGCCTGATTTTCCTATTGCGGCCCGGGTGGCGAAATTGGTAGACGCAAGGGACTTAAAATCCCTCGCCAGAAATGGCGTGCCGGTTCGATTCCGGCCCCGGGCACCACGTTTTCAATGACAAATTCAAGAAGATTCATATGAAAAAATTCATCGCCGTATCAATTTCCCTGTTTCTCGCAGCTTGTGGCCAGGACCAGGTTCCGGTCGAGTCCGTAGAGGTTGAGGCTGTAGAGCCTGCACCCACCACTGAGAACCAGGTCCAGGTCGACCGCTTTGCTGATATCCAGGTCCTGAGTTATGAAGTCCCGGGCTTCGATCAGCTTTCACTGCAGGAAAAGAAGCTGGTCTATTACCTGTCTCAAGCCGCTCTTTCGGGACGGGACATCATTTACGATCAGAATTACGCGCACAATTTGCGTATTCGCAAATTGCTGTCCGCTGTGGTTGCAACTTATGGTGGTGATCGCAGCAGCGAAGACTATGCTTCATTGCTCGGATATGCGAAGCGTGTGTGGTTTGCCAATGGCATTCACCACCATTATTCGTCGGACAAGATGTTGCCGGGCTTCACGCCTGAAGCCCTTGCGGAAATGGTCAGGCAGAGTGATTCATCGCGGCTGCCGCTCGATGAGGGTCAGACAGTCGAAGAAATGTTAACGCTGTTGCAGGATCCCATCTTCGACCCCAACACTGCGGCAAAAAAGGTCAGCCTCGATGCTGATATCGATCAACTGGCCGCATCCGCCACCAACTATTATCGCGATGTCACGGCAGCCGAGGCGGCTGCTTTTTACGCCGACCGGCTTGACGCCGATCCGGATCGTCCCGTTTCCTGGGGGCTGAATTCGCAACTGGTAAAAACCGATGGCGAGTTGCTTGAAAGAACCTGGAAAGTCGGCGGAATGTATGGCCCGGCAATCGAACAGATTGTGTATTGGCTGGAACAGGCTACCACCGTAGCTGAAAACGATGTACAGCTGGCCTGGATTGAAAAACTCATCACGTTCTACCAGAGTGGTGATCTTAAGGACTACGACGAGTACAACATCGCCTGGGTTGCCGATACGGACTCGAGAGTTGATACGATCAACGGCTTTACCGAGGTTTACGGCGACCCGCTGGGCTATCGCGGAGCCTGGGAATCGGTGGTCTCCATTCGGGATCTCACCGCCACCCATCGCATTTCAACCATTGGCGGCCAGGCCCAGTGGTTTGAAGACCATTCACCGATCCTGGACGAGCACAAGAAAGAGAAAGTCGTGGGTATTTCCGCCAAAGTCATTACCGTCGTCATGGAAGGGGGTGACGCGGCGCCGTCTACGGCCATTGGCATCAACTTGCCCAATGCTAACTGGATTCGCAAGGAACACGGGTCGAAGTCGGTGACGATGGGCAACATCATGGAGTCCTACGAGATTGCGTCTGCAGCCAGCGGACTGAGTGATGAGTTCAGTTATACCGAAGAGGAGAAAGAGCGAAACCGTAAATTTGGCGCACTTGAGTCCCTTCTGCACACCGATATGCATGAAGTTATCGGGCACGCATCCGGACAGATCAATCCGGGGGTTGGTACTCCGAAGGAAACGCTCAAAACCTATTCTTCCACGCTGGAAGAGGCGCGTTCGGACTTGGTTGCGCTTTATTTCATCATGGACCAGAAGCTGGTTGAACTCGATTTAGTGCCATCTCTGGAAGTCGGCATGACCTCGTATGATGGTTATATTCGCAACGGCCTCCAGCTCCAGTTACGTCGTGTCGAATTGGGCAACGACATCGAACAGGCGCACATGCGCAACCGCCAACTCGTCGCTGCCTGGGTATATGAGAAAGGCCAGCCGGACCAGGTCATTGAAAAAGTCGTGGAAAACGGCAAAACCTACTTTGTCATTCGTGAATATGACGCCTTGCGCGTGTTGTTTGGTGAATTGCTGGCCGAGATTCAACGCATTAAGTCCGAGGGCGATTATGACGCCGCACAGGATTTGGTTGAAACCTATGGCGTGAAGGTTGACCTGGAGATGCACGCGGAAGTTCTGGCGCGGGTTGAACCGCTCAATATTGCTGCCTTCGCGGGTTTCATTCAGCCCCGGTTGGTACCGGTGGAAGAGGGCGGTGAGATCGTTGATGTAAAAATTGGGTACACGGAAGATTTCCCCAGCCAGATGGTGGAACTGGAGGAGAATTACAGCTTCTTGCCTGTGACCAATTAACGCAGGAAAATAGAGATACCCATTTCGTGGAGCCCCCATGAGCCACCCAGAAATACGCCCCACAAGCCCAGTAACACGAAGGCGAACCCTGATAGCGCACCCAGGAGCCTTCCTGCTCTTGGAACCAAACGCTCAAGCGCTCCAAACACGATAAAGGCTAATGTGATACTCAGCGCAATAATTGCTGCCATGTCAGATTTCCAAATGGGTTGAGTTTTCAGGCTGAAGAATAACAATGGCAACCGGGAGTTACTTGTCTTGAGGGGCCAAAGACTTGACGCATCGAAAATAGCACAAGAAATGCACCCTCATTCTCTTTGAAGCAACCCCAAAACAGCCAGATCGTTCTCCATTGTCTCGCTGCCATCGGCCCAGTGCTGGATGTGATGTGCATCGACAAATCGTGCGCTGGTGGAAATGTAGGAGTGAGCCATGCTCACGATATCGCCGGCATGGCCGGCTCCTACATATACATGCCATCGATGAGCGCCTGGTACCTGGCGTTGATGATGTTGCGCTTGACCTTTAGAGTCGGGGTGAGCTCATTGGCTTCGACGCTCAGCATGTGTGGGAGCACCTCGAATTTCTTGATCGTCTGGTAACGGGCCACCTTGCTGTTGCAGTCCAACTCGACGCGAGCAGCCAGAAATGCGCGGACCTTCTCGTTGCTGGCGATCTCGGTCAGCGGCGCTAGCGGCACGCCGGCGGCCTTACACAGTTCGGGGAGGGCATCTTCTTCGAGGGCCAGGATCGCGCATAGATACGGCTGTCGATCTCCAACGACGACGGCCTGGCCAACGCCCGGAATCCCCTGGAGATGGTTCTCCATTTCTGCCGGCGCGATGTTCTTACCCCCCGCGGTAATCAACATATCCTTCTTGCGCCCGGTGATGGTGAGAAACCCATCCTCATCGAGGGTTCCGAGGTCGCCTGTGCGCATCCAGCCATCGTACGTGTTGAGAGCAGCGCTCTGCTCCGGCATGTGCAGGTAGGCGGTGACCATGTTGGGTCCGCGGAACAGGACCTCGCCGTCATCCGCAATACGGATTTCCACGCCGGGTAGTGCCTGCCCAACCGTTCCAAAACGTGGCATCCCCAACGGCTGAGCTGCTGCTGCGCCGGTGGTCTCGGTCATGCCGAAGCCCTCGTGGATGAGAATGCCGATCGAGGCGAAGAATTCGAGCGTTGAAAGTGCTGCGGGAGCGGCTCCCGAGCCGCCGGCAAAGATCTCGTCGAGGCCGATGGCGTGCTTGATCTTCGAAATGACCAGCGTGTTCGCGAGCCGGCGCTGGAATGTGTCCACCACTTCACCTGTATCCATCGATTGCATCGCACTCTTGAACTCGACACGTCGCGCCCACGCCGCCAGTTTTGCTTTGAGCCCGGTCGCCGCTGACAGCTTTGCCCCGAGTGCGGCCTCGAACTTCTCCCACACGCGCGGCACGGCGAAGAACATGTGCGGGCGTACTGCGAGCAGGTAGTCTTTGATTTTCGTCATTTCAGGGCAGAAGTACGTTGCGGTGGCCGCACGCAACCCCGCGAAGTTGGTGATCATCTGCTCGGCAATGTGGCACAGCGGCAGAAAACTGATGTAGCGATAGGGATCGATGTCGAGCATCGGTGGGCAGGTTTCAGTGATAGCCAGCCCCATCGCCTCAATCCCGCGGTGCGTGCAGATGGCGCCCTTGGGGACGCCGGTAGTGCCGGAGGTGTAAATGAGGAGTGCGAGGTCGTCAGGCTCGACCGTGGCCATGCGCTGTTCCAGCTCGTCGTCGGGTTCCGTGCGACCACGAGCGATGATGTCGGTAAGCGAGATCACCATCGCCCGCTCGCTGTCGAGCGGATCCATCGTGATGATGTAATCCAGTTCAATCAAACCACGATCGATCGCCGTGAGAAACTTGTGGAGTTGCTCCTGCTTGTCGCAAATCGCAATTCTGGCACGACAGTGGTTGACGATGTATGCCACCTGGTCGACGGTATTGGTCGCGTAGATCGGTGCAGGTACGCCTGCGGCGGCGCTGATACCCATCTGGGAGATCACCCAGTCAGGGCGGTTGTTGCCGACCAGCGTGACGCTGTCACCGGCTTGCACACCTAGTGAGATCAGACCTTTCGCTAGGTCGCGTACGGCCTGCCAGTACTCAGCCCAACTAGTCGAAACCCAGTCACCATCCGGGCCCATATCGAGCAGCGCCTTGCGCTCAGGCCGCTCGACCGCCAGCCGTGCGATTTGTCCTGGTAAGGTCCAAGTCTCAGTCATAGCTGCCTCCATATTAAGTCCTGACCTTACCCGAAAATATAGTGCTTATCAGATTACCACCTTCCCGCATTTGTCGACTCTTGCGTTGTTATGCCTCAATCACAGCGAAATCTTCCTCCACAATGATAAACTGATGCCCCTGAGTAGCGCACCATGCGGCGAATGAAAAATGAATAAAGTTTCAAAAGGCCATGGTTTTTTCGCTGAGCTGAAACGCCGTGAGGTATTCAGTTCCGCGGCTTATTACTTCGCCATTTCCTGGGGCACCATCGAGATCCTGGAATGGGTGCTCGAACGCTGGCAGATTGTGCCGCCACAGTGGCTGATGCCATTGTTGGCCACCGCTCTGGTGATCGGATTCCCGGTCACGATGTTCCTGGCCTGGATGTTCGACCTGGACAAGACAGGTATTCACCGCACGCCGGCGATGGGCAAAAAGGGCAGGATCACCATTTTCCTGGCGTTGATTCTGATGATTGGTGGAACCGGGGGTCTGTACTACCTGATCGGTTCGCCAGAAACACGGGAAATTGTGTTGCCGCCCACCATCCGGCCCAAGCTGGCGGTTTTGCCTTTTGAAGCCTTCAGTCCTGACCCGGAAAAGGCAGAATTCGCCGATGCCATACATTATGAGTTGCTCAATAACCTCGCGCGTTTGAATTCTCTGATGGTCATCTCCCGCCAATCCGTCATGGAGTACCGGGACAGCAGCAAATCGTTACCTCAGATCGCCCTGGAACTGGGCGTGGACGCCCTGATGACCGGCGCTGTTCAACGTGCCGGCAACCGGATCAGGATCAACCTCTCCCTGCGAGATGGCAAAAACGATGCCCAGGTCTGGAGCGATGATTTCGATTTTGAATTTACTCCTGAAAACTATTTTGAAATCCAGGCAGAGATTGCTGATACGGTCGTTGAGAAATTTCAGCTGGCTCTGGGCGAGGCAGACCGGATCAGGATCAGTACGGCACCCACTGACGCGTTGACCGCTTACGACGCCTACCTGTTGGGCCGGCTCAAATCTGCAAGCGGTAAAGTTGAAGACATTGAAGAAGCGGGGGAACTGTTCAAGGAAGCGATTCGGATAGATCCAAATTATGCACTGGCTTACGTCGGGCTCGCAGAAGTTTACTACGGTCTGCGCGCCCTGGGTTCCCTGCCATTCGAAGAAGCGGTCGCCCTCGCTGAGCCCTTGCTGGGCAAGGCGCTCAGCCTGGACAATAAGCTGGGCGAGGCATACACATCCCTGGGCAGGTTGCGGATGCGGCAGGGCAGGTTGGATGAAGCTGATGCCGCTTTTACTCGCGCTCTGGAACTCAGCCCTAATTTACCCGGGCTTTATTCAGCGTATGGCGGCTTTCTTTACTCCGCCCGTCACCTTCCTGCCGAAGCCGAAGTAGTGCTGCGAAAAGCCCTGGAGCTTAATCCCAGATCGGCTAGAGGGCATGTTACTTTTACACTCATCATGGAGGATATGGGTCATCTGGAGGAAGCGCGTCAACACGCGCTCAAGGCTATCGAGCTACAGCCAGACCACGTAATGGCGCACTGGATGCTCGGGTTGATTGAGATCGCTGGGTTCGTAAATTATGGGCGCGCCATGCAATATTTCCAGAAGGCAGCGGTCCTTGATCCAAAAAGCCCGTGGAGTACCGCATTCCTGACCTTTGCTGCTCTGAGCTTGCTCGATACGCCTGCCGCTGAAAAGTGGGCAAAGGCCTCCTGGGAACGGGCACCGAACGTTTATATGAGTTGTTTGGCCCGCGTCATGCTCGCGCAGTACCAAAACAGGGTGGAGGAAGAATTGCCCTGCCTGCAGCAAATGCTCCGGGAAGACGCTCGTGATTTCTTTGCGCTTGGCACTTTGAGAGACCTTGATCTGCGCGTTGGACGATATTCAGAAGCACTCGATCGTTACCGAAACTTCAGCCCTGAACTGTTCGATCCGCAGGGCCCCAAAGTCAGCAAGAACAATTACAATAAGGCGATCGATTTATCCGTGGTGTTATTGAGGAATGACCAACCTGATCTGGCCGGTGAACTGCTGCGCCTGGCCATGGATGTCATCCGGACTCGGCCCAGGCTTTCAACGGGTGGCTACGGCTGGGCCGATGTCGAAGTGCTTGCACTGCAGGGCAGGAATGAAGAGGCGCTGAGCGCGATGCGTAATGCGATTGATGAAGGTTTGAGAAGTGGCTGGTGGGGGTTGCAAAAGAGCCTTAACCTGCAATCCCTGTGGAAAGAACCTGAGTTCAAGGCGATGCTGGCGGAACTGGAAGCAGACATGATTGCGCGGAGAGCGTCTATAAAGGCTGGCAACTCCCCCGGCGAATAGTCGAACATGGCTAACGCTCATATAGTTGAATACTGAACCACTGATTGGCATCAAGCCAGGTGCTTACGTGTCGGAATCCGGCGACCTCGGCCAGTTCGCGAAAGCCTTCCAGGCTGAACTTGTGGCAGTATTCGGTAATGATTTTTTCACCTTCCGTGAATGAAAACCGGTGATCTCCGAGCGCGACTTCCTGATCGCACTGGCTGACCAGGGACATCTCGATCCGGCCGGATGATTCGTTGTAAGTGGCCGAATGGCTGAATGCATCGAGATCGAAATCAGAACCAAATTCGCGATTAAGCCTGCGCAATACGTTAAGGTTGAACTCGGCAGTAACGCCTTCGCTGTCGTTGTAGGCATTCTCGATAATTTGCCGGTCTTTCTTCAGATCCACACCAATGAGCAGTGCTCCGCCGGGTCCGGCTTCCTGGTGCATGACATTCAGCAACTCGAGTGCTGCTTCCGGTTCAAAATTACCAATGGTGGAGCCTGGAAAGTAGACAAGATTTCTGGCTGGTGTTCTGCCCGGTACGGGAATCGGTACAGGCCGGGTGAAATCAGCCGCGACCGAAAGGATTTCAATCTGTGGAAATCGCTCGGCCAGATTCTGGCATGACTCAGCCAGGTGTTCAGGCGAGATGTCGATAGGAATAAATGCGACCGGGTCGTCCAGGCTCTCAAGCAGTATCCGGGTTTTCAGTCCGGAACCGATGCCGTATTCGATTACGCTCACATGACGGCCGATCGCGCGCGCGATGTCGTTCATGGACGCTTCCATGATGCCGATCTCAGTACGGGTCAGGTAATACTCGGGCAATTCACATATCTGCTCAAACAGTTTCGAGCCCCGCTCATCGTAAAAATACTTGGGGGAAATCATTTTCTGAGGCAGGTTCAGTCCCGCTACGATTTCTTCAATTTCGTAACTCACGGGCTATCAGCGCCGTCTTTGGCCAGTCGGATTCCCAGGAATTGCCAACGCGCGTCGGGATAAAAGAAGCTGCGATAGCTGGCCCGGATGTGCGTGTCGGCCGTCACGCAGGAGCCGCCACGAATGGTCATCTGGTTGCACATGAATTTGCCATTGTATTCGCCCAGTGAGCCGGCCAGCGGCGTGAAGCCGGGGTAGGGCGCGTACGGAGAAGCCGTCCACTCCCAGGTATCGCCGAAAAACTGGCTTGCATCTGTGCCGGCAACCGCCGGATGCCAGAGTTCGGCGTCCATCAGGTTGCCGCAGACTGGCTGTTCCCGTGCCGCCAGTTCCCACTCGGCCTCCGTTGGGATACGGTAGCCTGCCCACCGTGCATAGGCGTCCGCTTCATAGTAGCTAACGTGGGCTACCGGCGCGTTAAGGTCGAGATTTCGTGTACCTCCAAGCGTAAACTCACTTTGTAAGTCATCACTCCAGTACAAAGGCCTGTTCCAGCCTCGTTGTTGGATGACCGCCCAGCCGTCCGATAGCCACAGTCCATTATTTTCATAGCAGCCGTCGAGAATAAATGCCCGGTATTCTCCGTTCGTCACCAGGCGTGAACCGATCGCGTGGTCCGGGATAACAACCCGGTGACGTGGCGTTTCGTTGTCGAAATAAAAGCCGCTTGATTCCAATTCCACTCCGATTTCGGCGATGCCGCCGGGGTGGGTTATAAAGTGGTGTTCCGGAGCGGGCGCTGTGCCGGGAACGATTAGCCCAGGGTTGACCGCAGGTTGGTCAGGATGCATGGAAAAGACATGTTTGATATCGGTCAGCAACAGTTCCTGGTGCTGTTGTTCATGATTAAGGCCCAGTACCATGCGGTTCCTGATCTCCTTGTTGCCACCCTCAGACTCGAGCAACCGGAAGATACCTTCATCTACATATTTCCGGTAGTCCAATATTTCCCTGACCAGGGGGCGCGACAGCAAACCGCGTTGAGGCCGGGTGTGCATCGTCCCCGCAGAGTAATAATACGAATTGAAAAGGAAGTGATACTTTTCGTTGAAAACCCGGTATCCGGGCATAAAAGGCTCAAGCACGAATTGCTCAAAAAACCAGGTGGTGTGGGCCAGGTGCCACTTGGTCGGGCTGACATCCGGCATGCTTTGGATCACGAAATCTTCTGGTTCAAGACTCCGGCACAATTCAATAGTTCGTGTTCGAACCGATAGGTACGATGAGGGTAGGGGAGCGCCCAGGTCGAGTGGCACACCAATAATCCGCGCGGTGCGGCTTGATTCGGTATTCATACTGCAGCGTTCCGGTGGCTCAATAAGGCATGCGCCATTTAAGGAATCTGACATCGTCGATTGGAACAGGCTCCGAAGTAACCCACAGGACAATTCGGTAACCGTCGCTGAACCACGGGTCGCCGGTCAGGTTACCCTTTGGCTGATCCATCGACACTTCACCGACACCACCGACATATGCAAATTTCTCCAGAGACTGGGAGTAGGCGAGATTTTCAAGCAGGTACTCCCGCGTTTCGTCCACATCCGGATCGATCTTGTGCGTGGTGATGGTCTTGGTGGTGAATCGTACGCCGATATCCCGGCTGATCTGGCCGAGAAATACCGGTACACCCTGGAAGGTCGCGCGCGACATCCACAGACGCAGATGGTTGCGCTCATGGATGTTATCCCGGGCTTTCTGGAAGGCGACGTCCTGGGGGCGATCAAAAACGTAAAGTCCGCTTACCGGAGAATAGCGGTATTCACCTCCGCTCAGGAACGATGCAATGGTTTTCATCGAAGAAGTATGGGTTACGGTTTCGGTTTCGTCCCAGCCAGCGCGAATGAACGCAACGTATACATCTATCGGGTTCCCGATCACCACCAGGTTGATCGGATCTCCGCTCCCTTCGCCTTTCTTGTCCGTCACGCAACAGGTCACCTGTTCAAGAATTTCAATGAACTGATCTTCCTCCAGGTCCACCCATTCATCATCTGAGTAAAGGTTTTCCCAGTCGACGTTGTAGTGGTCGATTTTCAACCCGGGCACCGGGATAAAAAACGTGAACGTTTGAAAATATGCCAGACCCGCGTCATCCGCAACTCCGATAATATCGACATTGAACGTCTTGGTGCCTTCGTCGAGTTTTGAAAAAATGAATCCGCTGCGTGTTTCACCCGGTTTGACCTGAAGTGCACCTATACCCTGGTTGAGAAAAAACTCGTCGATCAGTGATGCAGAGGCAGCCTTGTCCTTGAGGTCGGTATGAGCGACTTCCAGCGGTGTGAAGTACTGTGGATCCAGCCCAACGGGAAGGAAACTTATGGGCGATTCCCGATCGTTACTGATTTCCAGCCAGACAGGCTGAATGCCTTGTTTATACAACGGCTTACCGAATAGATCTTTCGCTTCTTTCGCACTGGGGACAGCGGCTGAGACCTTAATCCCATTATTTTCCTGGCTGGTAATTCTGGCCATCCAGTCGCCTTCAGGAACTGAGTAATGTGCGGTGGGCGCGGATGCGCAGGCAGCAAGAAGGAGCAGGGCGCCTGCCAACAGGGAAATATTTAGCCGTCTATTCACATCACATTTCCAAAATAACGTCCCAATTCATCTTCCGCGTATCCTGCAAGGCAACTGGATCACCGGAAAGCCACATGACGATACGTACTCCGTCCGTAAAGAAGGGATTGTCATTGAAGTCGACGGCTGGATCTTCCATCGGAACTACTTTGCCGGTTTTTGTATAAGCTACCGCCTCCAGAGTCTGTGAATACCAAAGGTTTTGCAGGAGGAAATTGCGGCCGTCGTCAACATCCGGGTCCTGTGCGCTGCCAAAAAATATTTCATTAATCTGGTAGCGGCGCCCGATGGCGTGCTTGATTTGCGCTATCCATACCGCTTTGCCGTCTGTACGCATTGGCGCCAGCCAAAGACTCAGTTCGTTTCTCTCGGTTGACTTTGTTTTACCCCGGCTTTTACGGAACACGGCATCTGGCGGTCTACCGAATAAATAGTTAGTATTATTCAAGTAGTTATCATCTCTTTCGTAACTGGTTTCTGACCATCCTGCACGCAGAAGTGATTGCAGTATTTCCAATCCGTTGGCAACCAGTACGATGTTCAGGGGCTGTCCCTGGCCACTGCCGTCCCGGTTGGTTGTACAACAGGGCATTTCCAGCAGGGCGCTGCGCAATCCGTTTGAATCGAGGTCACGAATCGCGCCGGGCTCGTAGAGGCCTTTGAAATCGACCTCCGCATGGTCCGGAACAAAGCCAGGGACTTCTATATAGAACGTAAATTCTTCGTATTCTGCTTTTCTATCCCCGGTGTAATACACATCGACATTAAAGCTCTTGGTACCCGCACTGGCGTTGGTGTACATGAATCCTGATGCGGTTTCGCCAGCCTCAATAATTCGCGGCATGGCCGTTTCATACAAAAATTCCTCCATGTCCATCCAGCCTTGTTTGGAGAAATGCTTCTTGTGTATATAGGCCACTTCAAGTGGCGAAAAATATTCCTGGTCAACGCTGATCAGGACGAAACGGGCGCGATCGGCGCTGTTGTTCGTGATTTCCAGCCAGACGGGTTGAATTCCACGCTCATAGACTGGTATACCAAACAATTGCTCAGCTTCACTCTTGCCAGGAACAGAAGCGCGAACCCTGATGGCGCCTTGCTCCTTGGTAACAGCGCGTTGTTCAATCCCGAATCTGTCGATTGACTCATGCTTGTACGAAGCAGTCGAGCAGGCTGCAAGTATAAATACGAGCAATATCGCGAAAATGGACCTATTATTTAACATAATATACATTATACGCAATTATAGCTGGGTCGCAGGGACCTCGCCTTCCAGGTAGATTGACTTGCCGGGAAGCGCAAAGCGCGCACCTGCGGCCTGGACGATTTCCATCACTCTGAGATTAAGGTCTTCCGCTATCTCCAACGACTCCGCAAAGTCAGTGGTCTTAAGAAAAGAATGGAGCTTGATCAGGATGGCGTCGTCATCAAAGTCGGTAAACCTGACCCTCCGGGGTTCATCGTACACACGATCGTGATCCATTAGCATGTTCAGGATATTTTTCGAAACCTCTCTGATTTGTTCAGCCGTGGTGTCGTAACGCAGCCGCAGGGTTGGCCAATAGCGAATTTTCGTACGATAGGAGAGATTTTCAATGTCTCCGGCAGCGAGCAGAGAGTTAGGAATGGACACAACTGTATTGGTCAGGGTCCTGACCCGGGTGGTGCGCAGGCCAATGTCTTCAACATGTCCCAAAACGGTTCCAACCTTGCACAGATCCCCTACCCTTATGGGCGCCTGAGAAAATATGGATAAAGCGCCCATCATGTCCTCGATGGGTTTCTGCAGCGCCAGTGCAACGGCCAGGCCACCGACACCGAGACCGGCCAGAACAGTCGTGATGTTGACCCCAATGTTGTTTAGCCAGAATAGCAGACCAAAAATCGTAACGAGGATCTTGATCAGCGTTGTCATCGGCTGCATCAGCTTGGCGGCGCCGGGTCGTTCCATAGCTATCAGCTTGTTTTGCTGATATTTTTTAAACAAATTAATGATCGCCCAAATTGCCCATATCACGGCTATGATGTTGACGGTTTGCGCTTCCATAATCTGCTCGGCATAAGCTCCGACGCCGAGATTGGAAAACACTGCCTCCCCGGTGAGCAGGATGGCGATCAGCACCAACGGTCCGGTAAGTACCTTTTTTACCAGGGGGTAGATTTCCCGCCCGGGGGAACTGAACAACCTGCTCAACAGCCAGCCAATCAGGTAAAAAACCGGCCAGGATAGCAGCGCAATAGCAACAACAATGAACCACTTGAAAGCCTCGACGCCCATGAATGCCGCGTTCTCAGGAAACCAGTTGCGTATTTTTTCTATAGTTGCTGGATAACTGAATTCGTCGTAGAGGCCCGGAATGAGAGCGACGCTGCGGTTGGAGAGTTTCCAGATCTTCACCCCGTCTTTTCGCGGTACCCGCTGCATCCAGATCGGCACCTCTCCATCTTCGGTTTTGATCCTCACAAGTTCATCGCGGTACACGGGAAGGTCGTCCCCTTTGACGCCTTCGGCATTCTCACTGACGCTGTAGTCATCCAGCCAGACGGCGCGTGAAAGAACGTGATTGAGTTGCCGGGCCAGTTCAGGGCCACCAATTTCACTGACATCCGTCGGGAGGTTGCGTAAATCAAGGTATTCCGCCGCCTTGTCCCACTTAAACTCCCCGGCGGCGGTCATAAAGCCAATGACGCTGCTGCGCGGGTTGCCCCGGTTGAGTGCGTCTTCCGGGCCCTTGTCTACCTGAACGGCTGTGGTCGTGACAATGACGTCCGGCTGATCCTCCTGGGCCTGGGCAGGTGAAAAGGTAACCAGGAATACGGCTGCAAGCACCACCACAATGTAATGAAGTGAATTCATATTTATATTCTATATCCTATTGATATATATCTATTCTTCTACTGTTTCAGGTTCGCCTTCATCTTGATCCTGAGTCAGCCAAAACTGGAAGAGTTGATAGCCCAACGCGAGAATGACTGCGCCAATAAACAGACCAATGATTCCCGAAGTGATCATGCCACCAATGGCGCCCAGCAAAATTACCAGCATCGGCACATCGACTCCCCGTCCGAGGAATATTGGCTTGAGGATGCCGTCACTGAAGCTGACGATGATGCAGTAGACCAGGAAAATCGTAGCCGGAACGGGATCGGCGGTAGAAAACACCCAGGCCGCTATGGGGCCAAGTATCAGTATGGGTGGCAATTGCATGATGGCCAGCACCAACACGATCGATGCCCATATCCCTGCTCCGGGCACGCCCATTACCAGCAGACCAATCGCAGCAAGAAAGGTCTGGATCAGCGCAACGCCGAGTACGCCCTTGGCTACACTGCGGATGGTAGCTACTGCCAAATCCGTGAAGTCAGCGCCCTGATCTCCTGACAGGCGGTGGCCGACTCTCCTGAATGCCTGGTAACTCGAATCAGCAGTTAACATCAGCACACCTGCAATGATGATCGACACCGCAAATCCCAGAATGCCCTTGGCGGTTCCGGCTACGGCCTTCAGCAGCCAGGTACTAAAGGCTTTTACCTGATCAGCATGATTACGCAGCATGTCCTCGAGATTCGTAGCAGCCTCGGCCCAGACTTTATGAACTCTTTTACCGATGAGCGGC
>Ga0164313_10002317_pt1 | contig 17089 bp, 10 predicted proteins | sample GuaBasSedimGuay4_FD_113735 | JGI IMG/M metagenome (GOLD analysis project Ga0164313, IMG submission 113735) | Subseafloor sediment microbial communities from Guaymas Basin, Gulf of California, Mexico - Guay4, Core 4569-4, 0-3 cm | ecosystem: Environmental > Aquatic > Marine > Hydrothermal vents...
AACGTTGAACGTTTCGACCCACCCACCCCGAGAAATCAGTCCGTCCCGATCCCACCGAACGTTCTAACGTGAAACGTTCGAACATTCTAACGTTCGAACTTGCCATTGCAGCGCGGCGGATCTTACAATGGCGCCGACCGGACGCTCGGCCGGAGGGAAGAAAAGATGGAGATTGATCGTTCGGAGGACAGGGGTGTCTCGGTGGTTGAAGTTCGTGGCGTCATCAACTTCGGTGAGTCCGCCCGGGAATTTTCCTCGTATCTTCAGGATCTCCTAGCCGCCGGTGTGCCGGCCGTGTTGGTTGACATGTCGGGGATCGACCACGTGGACTCTACCGGTCTCGGCGAGCTGGTGGGTTACCTGCAAAAATTCGAAAAGGATGGGCGTCGCCTGGCACTGTATCGGCCTCATCGGAGAATCCTCAGTCTGCTCCGGCTGACTCGGCTCGATGAGATTTTTTCGATTTACGAGAATCGGGAAGAGGCGATCACGGCACTCAGTCCCGAAGGTTCTTGATCTCGTACCTCCAACCGAACGGATCCTCGCGCGTCGCGGTCTGGATGCCTACAAGCTCGTCGTAGAGTTGTTTCCAACGGTCGTCGAACGGGAAATCCCAGCTCCGATCACCATCGACTATTCGGGAGATCCACGTGATGACAGCGGCGGTCCCACAGCATGCGGCTGCAGGAATCTCGCCGAGATCCTCGATCGAGATCCTGCACTCCTCGGTCGGCCAGCCGAAAATTCCGGAGGCGATCTCGAGGAGAGATATCCGGGTGATCGACGGCAGGATGCTGGGGGAATCGGGTGTGAGGAGGGTGTCGCCCTTGAACGCGAGGAAGTTGGCCGCGCCGATCTCCTCGATATAGCGGTGCTCGATCGGGTCCAGGTAAATAGCATCCGTGAACCCGGCATCCTTGGCCTCTTCACCGGGGTGGAATGATGCTGCGTAATTGCCGCCGGCCTTGATATGGCCGGAGCCGTGGGGTGCAGCACGATCGTAGCGGCTGACCATGATCGCCTTGCCCTGATCTGGGCCGAATCCTCCCTGATAATAGGGCCCCACAGGGCTGACAAAAATCCGGAACACATATTTGGAAGCCGGTTTGACGCCCACGTTGTCACCGATTCCGAGGTAGAACGGACGTAGGTAGAGGGAGGCGCCGCTGCCGTGCGGCGGCACGTATGGAAGATTGCCGGTAACGACCTCCTCGATGCCGCGGATGAAGAGTTCCTCAGGTACCTCTGGGCCCCGGAGATAGCGGGCGCCTCTGCTGAGCCGGCGCGCGTTGTCGAACGGCCGAAAGGCGTAGACCTTATCGTCGGCTCCTCGTTGCACCTTCATACCCTCGAAGAGCTGCTGGCCGTAGTGCACGCACTGGCTGCCTTCAGGGATGTGCAGGGTCTTGTCTTCCACCAGCCCGCGCGCCCGCCACACCCCATGCTCGAAGACCGCTTCGAAGCGATAGGGGCAGGCCAGATAATCAAATCCGAGATTGGGAAAGTCGAGATCGACCGTGTCACGCTCACCGAGGAAGTAGTATCGTGGCTTCACCATGCAATCCTCCTATGTGCGGTTGGTCGGCCGGGTGTTTGGCGCGAAGTGCCGGTTACGGTCACCCGCCACAGGATACTCCCTCCCGGGAGGTTTTCGCCACTCGACAGCATCCGCGGTTTGGGCGAGAATTGACGCCATCGAGGAGGCGCGCCGATTTCAGGTAGGACAGGGTGTCACCCTCGGAGGACAAAATGGCACGAGCGCGGGGCCTGAGACCGGGTAACAATTTGGCATCAAGTTTGCTATTGAATGTCGAGACCATGATGAAAGGGGTCAAGATGAAAACGACAGTACCCAAAGCAGTATTAGCGGCGATGGCGACTCTTGGATTGTTGGTGACCTTCACAGGTTGTTCGACCGCAACTCCGACCGACACCCCGGGTGTGGACAGCATGGGCCAGTACGTTCTCAAGCAGTTCGGACCTGAGCTGTGGACGGTTCTCGGTTACCGTTTCGCGAATTCTCAGCTTGGTGACGAGTGGATGATCCTCGAGATTGGTCTGAGTTCGCCGAACGGGCAGTCCGCCAAGGTGACCAGGGAAGACATATTCCTGCTCTCACCCTCCGGGAACAGAATACCGCTTGCCACCCAGAAACAGTTCAACGAGGCGTGGGGGTCACTGCGACCGGTCATTGAGAGGGCGAACGTCAACCGGGATCCGCTCGAATATTTTCCTCCGAGCCGGATCGAGTGTGCGATCCAATTCTTCGTCACGCCGGGCCAGGGGGTGTCGTTCGACGAGGTGACGGTCAACGACAGGCGAGGATGCTTCGGACGGCTTTTCATTGATGTGCCGGGCGGTATCCAGGCGGGGCGCTGGACCCTGGGCATCGACCTCGAGGAGAGCGAAATCCGCATTCCCTTCGAACTCGGGGAGTAGGACGCCCAGAGCCCAGTAATCAGTGATCAGTAATCAGTGATCGGTTTTCGGCATGACTGATGACTGATCACTAGATCACTGATCACTTCGGCGTGTGGGCTACGGGAAGATTCCCCGATCGAGGTAGGCGATTGCGATTTTGTCGATGGCGCTGATCATCGATGCCGTCCGGAGGTCGATGTCCTCGCCACGGCCCTTCTTGATCTCCCGGATCTCATGGTAGGCCTTGATCATCGTCTCTTCGAGACCCGAGTTGACAAGGTCGATCTCCTCGGCGCCGTGTGCGAAGTCGCTGATCTCGCCTTCGCTGAACGAGGTCCCGGTGGCGTGCTCGATTGCGTTGAGAATCTGGCGCGCGGCATTTTCTTCGAAGCGTTTCTCCATGCGTCCGAATCGCACGTGCTGGAGGTTCTTGAGCCACTCGAAGTAGGAGACAGTGACCCCGCCGGCGTTGATGTAGGCGTCGGGGATCACCGTGACCCCCCGCTGGTGCAGCGATTCACTGGCGTCCGCGGTGATCGGGCCGTTGGCTGCTTCGCCGATGATCTTGGCCTTGATGCGGGGCGCGTTTTCCATGGTGATGGCATTCTCGAGCGCCGCCGGCACCAATATGTCGCAGTCCAGCTCGAGACCGGCGTCGCGGTGCTCGAGGTTTTGTGCGCCCTCGAAATCGAGGAGCGAGCCGGTCTCCTTGCGATGCGCCATCAGATCCTCGACGTGGATGCCGTCGGGTTTGGAGATCGCGCCCTCGTACTCGACGAGGCCAACGATCACTGCGCCGCCCTCTTCTTCGAGGAACTTCGCGGCGTGGTAGCCGACATTACCGAGGCCCTGCACAACGACCCGCTTCCCCTCCAAACCAGGTGACAGATCGAGGGGGCGCATGTCCCGGCCGTGGCTGCAGACCTCGCGGAGGGCATAGAACACACCGCGGCCGGTCGCTTCCGTTCGGCCCTGGATGCCACCCTGTGAGACCGGTTTTGCCGTCACGCAGCCCAGGGCGTTGATGTCCTGCGGGGCAAGGGTCGCGTAGGTGTCGGCGATCCATGCCATCTCGCGCGAGCTGGTGGCAAAATCGGGAGCGGGCACATCGAGTCCAGGGCCGATGAAGTTCTTCTTGAAGAGCTCGAAGGTGAAACGCCGGGTGATGCGCTCGAGCTCGCCCACCGAGTACTCGTGGGCCGAGATCTTGACCCCGCCCTTGGCACCGCCAAAGGGAACGTCGACGATCGCGCACTTGTAGGTCATGAGAGCGGCCAGCGCCTTGACCTCGTCCTCGTTAACCATCGCCGCATAGCGGATGCCGCCCTTGGTCGGCAGCTTGTGCTGGCTGTGCTCGGCGCGCCAGGCCTGCATCACCTCGATCGTTCCGTCATCCTTTTTGAGCGGAAAGGTAAAGTGGATGACGCTGTTGATCGCCTTGATCTGTTCCAGGATGCCGCACGGGTGGTCGGTGAGCGCCGCAGCGCGGTCGAAGTTTGTGTTGACCTGGTCGAAGAAGCTGATGGTGTTCGTCACTGAAACCCCCGGAGTTATTGTTTGTCCGGCGATCTTAGCACCTTCGGATAGCGGTTAAGAATGGAGCTGGGGAGTCAATCGTGACCGCTTCCGTCAGAGCTCGCGGTCTAGGACGGTGATTCCCTTCACCACCCTGCACACGTGCACGGCAGAGTCGTCGGCGTAGGCTGGATGACTCCTGGGATAGCCGGTTCGGACGGCGGTTTCGAGGGCCTCCACGCTGTCTGTGAGAACCAGGGCGCCGGCGGCGCCTTTGTCGCCACCCCCCAGCATCCGCTCTCCCAGGACGCCGGGAACGGTGCGCGCGATATCGCACATGGTCTCCAGCTCGGGCCCGGAAATCTTGTAGTCGTCGCGCAGACCGATGCCATCCTCACGGAAAACCTGGCCGACGGTTTCCACGTCCCCGGTCTTCCATGCCTCGAGCATCGTCGAGAATCGCTTCTGAGCGTTGAAGATATAGGTTAACCGATCGCAATGCCCCGGATGACTTTCGGCGTACCTCTCGAGGATTCGATCATAGAACTCCTGTGATCGCACGTCGCCGAGCAGGGAGATGCCGAATTCCGGGCCGAGCATTTCTGCAAACTCATCGCATTCTGCGCGGCGGATCCGATAGGTCGACTTCTCGAGGCCGGGGCGCACGGTGCCCGTGTCGAGCCCAACGAGGCGAAAATCCAATGCGTCCTGTCCGAGCGGTACATAGCTGACCGAGTGGTTTCTGGGGTCGTAGTGGGTTCCCATATCCTCCTTGGCGAATAGGATCATGATCTGGTCGAGCTGGCCGCACGGCGATCCGATGTAGTCGTTTTCGACCGCTTGCGCGAGGTCGACGACGCGCAAGGGATCGTCGATCTCGATCTCGTTGGCGTCCAACAGGGACAGGATGAGGTTCAGGGTGAGCGACGCCGAACGCGACATTCCTCCCCCTGGGATATTGCCGCGAAGAACAACGTCGACTCCACGTGAGAGAGCGATGCCTCCACGCCGGAGGACGTGATCCACGCCGTAGGGGAACCGGCCCCAGGTGTCGGCGATCTCGGAGCTTTGCGGCGAAGGCACGGTGCCTGGTTCGAAGGAAATCACCCCATCACCAGGGAAGTTTCCGCTGAACAACCGCACGAGACCGGTGTCGTTCGGTTTATAGGCGAGCCAAATAAACCGGTCGGTACCCACTCCGAAGAGCTCGGTACCGTTGTAATCGCCATGCTCGACTCCGAGGCAGAACCGGGAGGACGAACGACGGATGGTGCCGCCGGCGACATCCAGCCCTGATTCGGCAGCAAGTCGGCCGAGCTCGTCGATTGCGCCGTGGTTATAGTGAGCATGGGTCACGTCGTTGGTTCCCGATTCGTCTACCAGAAGATTGCGTACAAGATCAGGGTCAGGACTATCACCGCGATGCCGAAGACCTTGGTCCGCTGATCGGTCCGCATGTCCATGTCTTCGTTCACAGGAAGGGTGACCGGTGCGGGCAGCGGTTTCAGCAGGGTCATGAGCGTCAGCACAGCGAGGATCACAAAGAAGCAGATTGCCATGCGATTCAAAAAGGCGATGTTCGGTGTGAAATATTTGAGTGCGCCGTAGAGGACCGGGTTGATGATCAGACCCACGGTTCCGCAGGCCCGGGGTGCACGGTGGACCAGCACGCCAAACAGGAAGATTGAGAGAATGCCGGGACTGATGAACCCCTGGAACTCCTGGATGAAGGTGAAGATGCCGCCGAACTTCGGATTGTCCAATCTGGGTGCTATCAACATGGCAATGAAGACGAAGGCGACCACGCAGATCCGGCCGACCGAAACGAGCTCGAACTGCGAGGGGTTCTTCTTGATCTTACGGTAGATGTCCATGGCGAAGATCGTTGACGACGAGTTCAGCATTGACGCCAGCGAGCTCACCACGGCGCCGAAGATCGCCGCCAGCACGAAGCCTTTGAGGCCGGTCCCAGCCGGCAGCAAGTTCTTGATTAGGACGGGGAAGGCCGCGTCGTAGTCGCGCAGCACCAACTCGTGGACCGCGCCTTTTCCGACACCACCGCTCTTCTGCCCCAGCACGGCCCTGTTGCCGTCGAGAATGCTCTGTGGGTCGATCAGCCCTGCCGGCTCTGCAATACCCAGTTGTTTCGCGTTGTGGACCACGATTCGCCTCGCGTCGACAGGATGACCGGAGGCAAAGATCTCGCTGAACCGAAGAAGAACCATGCCGCGAGGGGGATCCGTCCTTGCGGCGTCGAGCCTTTTGTTGATGGCCTTGATGTCATTGACGAAGAGCGGTTCGTTGGGGTCGGGTTTGACCTCGTCGGAGAGTTCCATGTACAGGTCCGGGGCGAAGGTGGCGATGGCCTTGGCGTTCTTGACGATGGCGGCGGTCTCCAGATCCGAGGTGAAGAGGTTGAAGGCGAGGATGCCGGGGATCACGACGACAAATGGGATCAAGAGCTTCAGAAAGGCCGCAAACACCACGCCCCGCTGACCTTCGGCGAGAGACTTGGAACCCAGCGTCCGCTGGGTGATGTACTGGTTGAGGCCCCAGTAGAAGAAGTTGGGGATCCACAGACCGACCACCAGTGCCGTCCACGGGATCTCGGGGTCGTCGGGCGGGCGGACCATGTGGAGCTTGCCCGCCTGCCAGTCACCAGCGTTCAATAGCTGCAGACGCTCAATCGCACCGGCGTCCGCTAACTGGGCCGGGTCGACCGATGTCGTCGCAGTCGCCGCGAGGGCCGCCGGGTCCGCGTTGCCGAGGAGCTTCATCGCCAGATAGGCGATGATGGCGCCGCCGACGATCAGTGCGGTGCCCTGGATCAGATCGGCCCAGGCACAGGCTTTGAGACCGCCGGCGAAAACGTAGACAGCGGCCAGCGAACCGATAATCCAACAACCGACCGTAATGCTCCCGAGATCCAACCCGAAGAGGGCCTGACCCTGGAAGTTGACGGTGATCACTTTGGCTCCGGAGTAGATGACCGACGCTGTGGGCACTCCGACGAGGATGATCAGCGTCGAGATCGCCATCACTATGCGGGCGAACGGGTTGTAGCGGTACTCGAGAAACTCGGGAATCGTGAAGATGCCGCTTCGCAAAAAGGTGGGAACAAAGAGGAAGGCGACGACGACCAGGGTGATGGCGGCCATCCACTCGTAGCTGGCGATAGCCATTCCCAACCAATCCGCAGCCTTGCCGCTCATGCCGACGAACTGCTCGGTGGAGATGTTGGCCGCGATCAAGCTGAAGCCGACCAACCACCAGGTCAGACCGCGGCCGGCGAGGAAGTAATCGCGGGCGCCATGCTCGCTGTGGATCTCCTCACCCCGGCTCTGCCAGAGGCCGATTCCGATGACGACAACCACGAAGATGACAAAGACCAGAATGTCGATGATTCCTACACCCACGGTGCCTCCCCCTTACGCGCCCGTCGAACGATCATGAATCGGTGGCCGCTGATCGTCAACGAACGGCAGTGCGTGGATAAACCCTTCATCGGGCCAAAAACCGGTAGATGGACGTCGTCTCGTAGACATCGTCCGGCCGGAGCATCGTGGTCGGGAATTCCGGCCGGTTGGGCGAGTCCGGAAAGTGCTGGGTTTCCAGACACAAGGCGCAACGGCGTCCGTAGGCCTTGCCCTCTTTTCCGGTGAGACTCCCATCCAAGAAGTTCCCCGAATAGAGCTGCACGCCGGGCTCGCTGGTGACCACCTCCATCACTCGACCGGTGGTTGGGTCGAAAACCCTGGCCGCAAACGACGGGTCCGTGTCTGGCTTGTTCAGAATCCAATTGTGGTCGTAGCCGTCCCCGAATTGAAGCTGCTCATCGTCGTCCTCGATCCGCGTACCGATGGCATGTGGTGTGCGGAAATCCATCGGCGTGCCCTCGACCTCGCGGATCTCACCGGTGGGAATGAGCCCCTCGTCTACGGGTGTGAAGTGATCCGCGTTGACCAGCATCTCGTGACTCAGAATGTCTCTGCCGCCCGGACCGGACAGGTTGAAGTATGAGTGGTTGGTCAGGTTGACGTGGGTCGGCTTGTCGGTTGTGGCCCGATAGTCGATTCGAAGCTCGTTTTCGTGGGTCAAGGTGTAATCAACGGTCACATCGAGCCGACCCGGGTATCCTTCCTCACCGTCCGCACTGACACAGGTCAAACGAAGTTGAGGGCCTTCGGGGCGAGATCGCGGCCGCGCCGACCACAGAGCTTTGTCGAAGCCCATGACCCCGCCGTGCAGGTGGTTGCCGTTGTTGTTCCGGGCGAGATCGTAGGTCTGGTCGTCAAGGGTGAACGTTCCCTTGCCGATGCGATTCGCATATCGCCCGATGACGGCCCCAAGATAGGGGTGCCCCGCCAGGTAATCATCGAGATTGTCGAAACCGAGGACGACATCGGCAAAAACTCCGTTTCGATCGGGGGCAGTCAACGAGACGATGATGCCGCCGTAGGTCGTGATAGACGCCTGCATGCCGTTGTCGTTTGTCAGGAGGTAGAGGTCGACACCACGACCGTCGGCCAAAGTGCCAAACGGTTTCTCGATGATGGCGGCGGTTGGAGTATGCAAACTCATCGTCAAGACCGACCTGATGATAACCGCCTCGTTGCGCGACACCGGTGCATGAGACGGCCCACTACCGGGTAAGGGAATTCCCGTTTTCTGACCTTAGACACAGATGAGAGCCTATCAGTGTTTCTTTGTTTTTCATCGATTTTTCTTCAATTTCTTTTGAAACCAACGTGGCCGAAATGCAACGCTGTGGCCCCGCGAGGCGCATCGGGTGCAACCTTGGAATGGGGCAGAGGTACGAGGAGATGTAACAATAATAAGTATCATTAAAGGTTTCATCGACCATTTCGAAAGGTACGATCGCTCGAAAACCCGTGTTGGGCGGCATATCTGAAGATTTTGCCGCGCTGCCCCTTGCGCTTTTCAATATTTGGGATTATCTTTTATTTCTTAAGGGACATTGATGCTGACCACGGATCACCCAGTCGCTCTCAAGGCCGCCCTGAGACACGACACGATTCGGCGTGCCATCGAAGTCAACGGCCGGGTCAGTATCGCCGACCTCAAGGATCGACTCGGCGTGTCCGAGGTCACGATTCGCGAAGATCTCAAGTATCTCGAAAGCAGGGGTGTGCTGACCCGGGTGCGAGGTGGCGCGGTGGTGGTGCGAAACGGCGCCATGGAGATGTCGCTCGAAGAGACCAGCACCACGAACCACGGCGAGAAGATGGCCATCGGCTTGCACGCTGCTTCCATGGTCGAGAACGGCCAGACCATCATCATCGATGTCGGCAGCACCACCACCGAGCTGGCAAAGGCCCTCTCGCCGAATTTGGCTCGAGTCGTGGTCATCACGAATGGTCTGAATATCGCCCTCATCCTCGAGGCGCTCCCCGGGGTGTCGGTGATCGTCACCGGAGGCACCCTGCGTCCCCTTCAGCACTCACTGGTCGCACCCATGGGGACCCTGCTTCTCGATCAACTCAAGGCGGACGTGGCATTCCTGGGCTGCAACGGCGTCGATCCGACCCGTGGATTCACCAACACCAACATCGCCGAGGCCGAAATCAAACAGGCAATGGTGAAGTCAGCTGGGAAGACGGTCTTTCTGGCCGACCACAACAAGATTGGCGAGGTGGCATCGGCCTTTGTGACCGATATTTCAGGCGCGGATCTGTTGATCACCGATGACGCTGCGGATGCATCGGTGCTCGGAAACCTGAGAGGGGACGGGCTGGCCATCGAGGTGGTCCGTTCGAGGATTCAATGAGCGATGGATTGGGAAGATCGAACCGGAGGAGGTTCACCATGACCAGAGGGAAATGGATCGGCGTTGCGTTTGTCCTGTTCTTGCTGTTATTCAGTGGATCAGCCTGGGCCCAGATCACGGGCAGCATCCGTGGAAGGACCGTCGACTCCGACGGGCAAATCCTGCCGGGGGTCACCGTCGTCGTCACCGGCGAGATCCTCGGCTCGGCCCAGCGGACCACCGTCACGAGCCCTTCCGGTGGCTTTCAGTTTGTGGCGTTGCCGATCGGCACCTACACTGTGATGGCCAGCCTCGTCGGGTTTCAAACGCAGGCGGCCGAGGAGGTGAGGGTCGCCATCGGCAAGGTGACGACAGTCGACTTCATCATGCCGGAAGCGTTCTCCGATGAGATCACGGTGATCGCCGAGACGCCGCTCGTCGACGTGGCGAGCCCCAGCTTCGTTGCGGCCTACGATGCCGATACGATCAAGGACCTGCCGACCAGGGGCAACTTCTACGACACGCTCGCGGTGTTTCCGGGAGTGGCCACGGACCGCGAGAGTATTTTCCTCCTCACGGCCTTCGGCTCGGACGTGCAGTCGAATCAGTGGAACATCGACGGTCTCGACAGCACCTCGCCGGAGAGCGGCGATCTCTACTGGTCGATGAACGACGAGCTGATCGCCGAGCTCCAGATGCTCGGAACCGGCGCCGGCGCCGAGTACGGCAGTATGCTTGGAACCGCGTTCAACGTCGTCACCAAGTCGGGCACCAATCAGTTCCACGGCTCGGGGGTTCTCGACCACTGGGTCCCCGGCCTGACCGACACAAACGCAACGGAAGAGGACGCGCCGGAAGGGGCGCAGACCTATCGGCTCGATCATCACAACAATCTGGTCTTTACCCTGGGTGGTCCGATCGTCAAAGACACGCTGTGGTTCTTCGCAGCAACGGAGTGGGGGCGTTTCCTGGCCTTCTGGCCGTACCAAGAGGATCTCCCCGAGCAGAAGGAGACCACCTGGGACAACTACGATCTTAAGCTCACCGCGCAGTTCGGCAACAACCACCGCCTCAACTTGCGGTTCGGTGACCACGACTACGTGGCCCCGTGGGCGGGCGACGTGTACTCCGAAATAACGACCTGGGGGCAGCAAAACGACCACACCAAGATGTTGGGTCTGGATTACAATGCTGTCCTCGGCGACAAGACCTTTCTCGAGGTGAAGGCGGGCGGTTGGCGAGGCGACAGCTGGTCGGGACCCCAGTACCCGAGCGATGAGCCGGCGTTCGTCGACATGAGCGTCGATCCTTGGAGGTACTTCGGTGGGACCTATTGGAACTGGACATGGGAGCCGAAGACTGACGACGCCGCGGTCATCCTCACGCAGCACGCCGACGACTTCCTCAAGGGCAACCACACCTTCCGCTTCGGCGTCCAGTACAAGAAGGGTGGCGGTGTCACCAAGTTGTTCGACCAGAGCTACTACTACCAGGCGGAGGGATACTACTACGACTACTACAACTACGAATACGCCTACTATATCTGGCAGGGCAAGTACCTCCAAACGCCGTACTACTACGGTGCGGAATCGGAGACCCTCGGCGCTTTCGTCACCGACAGCTGGGAAGTTTCCCCCAGGCTGACCCTCAATATCGGGGTGCGTTATGACAACCATGACGCCTGGATTCCCGGCTTCCCCCGCCTCGACATGGACGCAAATCCAACCGATGAGATCATCGAGGGCCGTGACGTGGCCACCTGGAGCTACGTCGATCCGCGCTTCGGCTTTGCCTGGCAGCCGACCGGCGACGGCAAGACCGTCATCCGCGGCTCGATCGGGCGCTTCCACGCGGGAGTCGTGTCCGGCCAGTGGTACTCGCCACCGCCCGAAGCGCCGACGGGAAATTCGTACTGGCTCAACGGGGACGGTGAGTGGGAGTGGTTTTGGTCATGGCCGCCCAGTCCCGACGCCTTACTGGTCGATGGTACCGAGCTCGCTGAGACCTGGGAGTACACCCTCGGGGTGGAGCACCAGGTGGGCGCGACCAGCACGTTCGGCGTACAGGCGGTCTACAAGAAGACCGAGAACCTCATAGGCTGGTACCTCCTCGACGACGCGGAGTATGAAACTTTCACCTACACCGACCCCTGGACCGAACAGGAGTTCGTGCTCCGCGACTACGGCGGGTATGGGCCGACACGGATGAAGGGCAACACCTCCGGGCCTGGAGCGAACGGCGGCGAGCGTCCGTACGAGCAGGAATACCAGGGATTGATTCTGACCTACAAGAAACGGTTCAGCAATAACTGGGACATGTTCGCCTCCTACACCTACTCCAAGTCGGAGGGCCTGAACCCGACCTTCCTGGACTGGGGCAGCCAGGGCTATGTCATGTACGGGATGCGGAATGAGTCTGATCCCAACAGCCACATCAACGCTTACAAGTCTCTCAACGCCGACCGCCGGCACATGTTCCGGGTGGTAGCGAACTACATGGCTCCGTGGCAAATCAAGTTCAGCACCGTGGCCAATTTTCAGACCGGTCGCCCTTACGACCGTTACAAGTACGTCCAGTTGCCGGACTCCTGGCAAACGACCCAGATCATCGCCGAACCGGCCAGCTACGATCAGCGATACCCGGACCAGTTGATCTGGGATCTCGGCATCGGCAAGCACTTCAGTCTCGGCAAGGATTCGATCCTCAGCGTCGACCTGCAGATTCTCAACCTGCTCAACGACGATGCGGTCGAGGGCTGGAGGACCCGCGAGTTCAATCCCGACGAAAATCCTGTACCCAGCCTCTGGGTCCTGCCGCGGCGGGCCGAGCTGCGGCTGAGGTTCCAGTTCTGACGGAGGGCATCGAGAGAACGAGCCCGCTTCGGCGGGCTCGTCTTTTTTCTGGATCGATGAACCGGATGCAGAGTCGGGGTATTGAAGAGACGAAGGCAATGTTTCGAATCTGAACGGAGGGGCGACGTGACCTGGATGAAGACTCGGATTGCGGTAACGATGGTGGCACTGATCGGCGCGGCGGCGGTTGGCTTCGGCGAAGCCCCCGTGCCTGAGATGCACCCGGACTGGGAAAACCCGCAGATGATCGGGCGCAACAAGGAGACGCCCCGTGCCACAGCAACACCATTTGCCGACGCCGAGAGCGCGTTGGCGGGAGATGCATCCGCATCCCCCTGGACCGTGTCCCTAAACGGCAAGTGGAGCTTCAACTGGTCCCAAAACCCGGCCCAGCGGCCGACGGAGTTCTTCCGTCCGGATTTCGATGTCAGTGGGTGGGGCACGATCCCGGTGCCTGCCAACTGGCAGCTCCACGGCTACGGCTATCCGATCTACACCAATGTCCGCTACCCCTGGGGCGACCCCGATCCACCGCGCGTTCCGCACGACTTCAACCCGGTTGGCTCGTACCGGCGCACCTTCACGGTGCCGGAGGATTGGGCCGGAAGACAGATCTACCTCAGCTTCGGTGGTGTCAGCTCGGCCTTCTACCTGTGGGTCAACGGGCAGGAGGTCGGCTACAGCCAGGGTAGTCGTACGCCGGCGGAGTTCAACATCACCGATTTTCTGGTGCCCGGCGAGAACGTGGTCGCGCTCGAGGTCTATCGCTACTCGGACGGCTCTTACCTCGAGTGCCAGGACTTCTGGCGCATCAGCGGCATCTTCCGCGATGTCTCGCTGTACTCGTGGGACGACCTCCACATCCGCGATTTCCAGGTCCACACCGATCTCGATCCGAGCTACGAAAACGCGGACTTCGGCATCGACGTGTGGGTCCGCAATCTTGGTGAGGACGATCGACCATTCAGCGTCGAAGCCCAGCTTTTCGATGCCGACGATCAGCCGGTCTTCGATCGTCTCACCGCGTCAGCCTCGGCAGCCGCCGATGGTGAGGTCAAGGTCCGACTCGACCGTCAGGTCAGCGATCCGCCGAAGTGGTCGGCCGAGGAGCCCAACCTCTTCCGCCTGGTCGTGACGCTCAGGGACACGGATGGCGCGGCCGTTCAGTCGGTGTCGACCAACGTCGGATTCCGGGAGGTCGAGATCACTGGTGGGCAGCTGCTGGTCAACGGCGTCGCGGTGCTGATCAAGGGCACCAACCGCCACGAGCACGACCCCGACACCGCCCACGTCATGAGCACCGAGGGGATGATCCGAGACATCCTGATCATGAAGCAGCACAACATCAATGCCGTCCGCACGTCGCACTACCCCGATGTGTCCGAGTGGTACGACCTCTGTGATTTCTACGGTCTCTACGTCATCGACGAGGCCAACATCGAATCGCACGGTATCGGTTACGACCCCGACAAGACGCTGGGCAACAAACCGGAGTGGGGGAAGGCCCACCTCGACCGCACGATCAGCATGGTCGAGCGCGACAAGAACCACCCCAGCATCATCATCTGGTCGCTCGGCAACGAGGCCGGCGACGGTGTCAATTTCACCGCCACCAGCTCATGGATCCGCGAGCGCGATGCGTCGCGACCCGTCCACTACGAGCGCGCCGAGCTCGGTCCCAACACCGACATCTACTGCCCGATGTACGAGCGGATCCCGAAAATCGTCGAGTACGCGGAGACCTACGACGACCGGCCGCTGATCCTCTGCGAGTACTCACACGCCATGGGCAACAGCAACGGCAATCTGAAGGAGTACTGGGAGGCCATCTACAGCCATGAACGGCTGCAGGGCGGCTTCATCTGGGACTGGGTCGACCAGGGTCTACGGCAACCGGTTCCAGGCCGGCCCGACGAGTTCTACTTCGCCTTCGGCGGAGACTTCGAGCCGCCCGGGGTTTACCACGACGACAACTTCCTGATGAACGGCCTGGTATCGGCGGACCGGGTGCCCCACCCGGGTCTGCTCGAGCTCAAGAAGGTCTATCAGTACATCACGGCGATACCCATCGACTTCGGCCAGGGAAAGGTCGAGATCAAGAACGGGTACGCGTTCATAGACCTTGATCGCTTCGACGGATTCTGGGAGCTCAAGGGCGACGGCGACGTGATCGCTACCGGGAGGCTGCCGAGCCTGGACGCTGCACCTTCCGAGAGCCAAATCGTCACTGTCCCTCTGCCCACCGTTGAGCCACAGCCCGGGGTCGAGTACTGGCTGAATCTGCGCTTCCGTCTGGCCGAGGACACATTGTGGGCGGATCGCAGCCACGAGGTCGCCTGGGAACAGTTCAAGCTGGATCTCGAAGCAGAGGCGCCGAAGCCGGATGTGGCGAATATGCCTCCGCTCGCGGTGGAAAAGGGAAAGGGTCAGATCACGGTCTCGAGTGATGGCTTCGCCGTGCAGTTCGATGTGGCTACCGGGACCATTTCGTCGTTCCTTTCAGATAGCACCGAGCTCATCCGCTCGGGTCCCCGGCCCAACTTCTGGCGCGCGCCGACCGACAACGACCGCGGCAACGACATGCCGAAACGCTGCGCTCCGTGGAAGTCCGCCAGCTCGAACTGGGGTGTCCAGTCGGCATCCGTCAAACAGCTCGGCGCGGCCGAGATCGAGGTGCGGTTCGAGGGCTCGTTCGCAGATGTCGGGTCGACCAACGAGGTCGTCTACACGGTCCTCGGCAACGGCGAGATCGTCGTTAAACATGCGTTCACGCCGGGAGCGGAGGAGCTTCCGGAGCTCCCACGCTTTGGCATGCAGCTCGCGGTTCCGGGCGGATTCGAGACCGTTACCTGGTACGGCCGAGGTCCCCACGAGAGCTATTGGGACCGCAAGGCGGGGGCGAGAGTCGGGGTCTGGTCGGGCACCGTCGACGAGCAGTTCGTCGATTACTCGGAGCCGCAGGAGAACGGCAACAAGACCGATGTGCGCTGGGTGTCGCTGACTAATGATGAAGGCGCGGGCATTTTGGTGATCGGTGAACCCCTGATCGCCTTCAGCGCCCACCACTACACCACCGACGATCTGGAAAACGCCAAGCACAGCTACCAGATGGAGCACCGCGAGGACATCACTCTCAACATCGACATGCAGCAGACCGGGGTCGGCGGAGACGACAGCTGGGGCGCCCGGACCCATGACGAGTACACCCTGTGGCCCGAGCCCCTGAAATACTCCTACCGGTTGCGACCGTTGGCAGCGTCTGGCCGGGCGGCTGACGCTCCAGTAGGAATTGTGCTGCTCAATCCAAGTGCGGGTTGCGGCGACAAGCCGCCGTTGACTCCGGGGGAGTCCGTTGCGGGGACGATCCAGGTTGGTGAGCTCGAACGCGAGTACCGTCTCCACCTCCCGACGGGCTATGACCCGGCGGCCCCGGTACCGCTGCTTCTGGTCTTCCACGGTTACACGGGCAACGTCATGAAGCCCGGCAACGAGTACACCGCCTTTAGCCGGCACGCTGACGAGCACGGCTATGTGGTGGTCTATCCGCAGGGGACCGGGTTCGAGGTTGACGGTGCTTTGGTCACCTCGTGGAACGATCTCGGGTGCAACTCCTCACCGGGACCCGAGGGACCGATCTGCACTGAAGACGCCGACGACTACCCGACACCGCCGGAGTGCGGGGAACCCAGCGAGTGCGACTGGTGCTCGTGTTATGACGATGTCGGTTTTGTGACCGCCCTCCTCGACGAAATGGAAGGCACACTCTGTATCGACCGTGATCGGGTCTTCGCCACCGGCATGAGTAACGGCGCCATGCTCGTCCATCGGCTCGGCTGCGATCTCTCCGACCGGTTCGCCGCGATCGCTCCAATCAGCGGAACCATCGCCAAGGGCTTCAGTTGTGCCCCCGGCGGCGATCCGCCGATTTCGATGTTCAACATCTACGGGACGGGCGACCGGGTCGTGCCGTTCGATGGTTCGCCGGCGAATGACGGTTTTCTCTACACCGCCGCCTCGCGGGTGATTGCCGAATGGGCGGGACCAGGTTCGCAGCAGTGTGATTCCGTTGACACCCGCTACCCGACGTCAATGGACGGGGTTCAGGGTCTCGCCTGCGTTCAACGGGCGAATTGCGTCACCGGCGCTGAGGTCGTGACGTGTGGTCGGGACGGCGATCATTACTGGCCGCGCAAGGGAGAGGACGAGGTCGCGATGGACGTGATCTGGGAGTTCTTCAGGAAGAACGGCAGGTGACAGAATGGGAAACGTCATGAACCACCGGGTCGCGGCCTTCCTCATTGTCGGCTGCTTGTTTACGGTGACTGCGCTAGTCGCGGCAGAGCCTGAGATGTTCGAATCCGCTTCGCCGGTTGAAGAGGTTCGTCAGCAGATCGAGAAGCTGCCGAAGAACACCTCTTGGTGGAACGCTAATGGCGAGGATATGGCGTGGAACAACAAAAACCTCAACCGCATCTTTCCGACGGTCAATGTGTACCGTGCAGGACCTGTCCGGGAGCTCGATCGTCAGCTGATG
>Ga0164313_10002318_pt1 | contig 17086 bp, 24 predicted proteins | sample GuaBasSedimGuay4_FD_113735 | JGI IMG/M metagenome (GOLD analysis project Ga0164313, IMG submission 113735) | Subseafloor sediment microbial communities from Guaymas Basin, Gulf of California, Mexico - Guay4, Core 4569-4, 0-3 cm | ecosystem: Environmental > Aquatic > Marine > Hydrothermal vents...
ACTATTAATTGAGAGGTCGGAGTAGATGCAAGCTATTAAATTACATCATAATACTATAGGTACTATTGTGCAGATGGAGTTGTGGGATAGTCGGTTGGTGAATTGTACGTTGGTGGGGGTTAAGTAGATGAAACTTAAAGAAGCTATTAAAGAAGCTAAGAAGTTAGGGTTTAATTGGGTTGGGGTAGATAACTATAGTTTATTTATTTATGCTTACCAAGATAAACCTAAGAAGAGTGAAGCTAGTTGGGTAGCTAGAAGCCCTTTTGAGGCCATAGGAGAGTATAGTGGGTCGAAAAACTGGAAAGATACCTTACGGAAAGTCCCCCATGTTTAAGTATAACTTATGTGCTGAAGTAGTCTTTCGCAACTGGGACAAGCGAGAAGGAGAAGCTAATGGGCTATCTTCTGGCAGAGTCCTTGCTAGGGCGGAGTATCTTAGAGGAGAAGACAGGTACTTAGTAGAATATGTTGATACTGAAGATGGTAAATGCGCTAAGTGGTTTCTAGCTAACCTATTACAAGATAAAGGAGAAGATAATGAAAACAGTTAGTTGGATTGAGGCAACCTACAATAAGAACTACAGCAGGGGCGACCGGCAAGTAACCTTGCGGGATAAAGTATCTAGGTTGATTAACTCCAGTTGGATATACTCCAGGCACTGGAAGCATGAAACCTGGGTAGAGCAGGCTAAAGTAGACTGTGCTTCTAGGATAGTAGAGGTTTCTCAAGAGTTAAAGCAGTTGGAGTTAGCTAAAGAGTTACTTGATAGTGTGGATAGTCGGGCATGAACTCAGTTAAGTTTAGGGTGCATGTGGAAGGTACTCATGGCCGAAGAGGTACTAGTACGTGGGATACCTATGGGCCAGAAGAGTCAAAGGAAACTATAGCTTTAAAGCTTAGGACACCTAGTTCAGTGGTTCTTATCTTACAGGATGGACAGACTTTGGTTATACCGGAAGAAGAAAGTCGGAACTGTTGGTTTATTATTGAAGAAGGGGAAGAAGAATGACTATAGAAGAACAGATTAAAATAATGCAGGCTTATAAAGATGGGAGGGTTATAGAGTTTAGGGATAAGATTACGAAGGTTTGGTTTGTTGGTACGCCTCTCTGGAACTGGATGGATGTAGACTATAGGATTAAAGTAGGTAAGTGGCATCCTAAAAGAGGAAGCTATTTAGTTAACCTAAAGGGGGAGGTAGCTTCTCAGGGGAGATCTGCGGAACAAGATATTGTAGAGTTTGGCGTTTCTTTTCCTAACTATGGTACTGCTAAGAAGGCTGCTAAGGCATATAAAGCATATCATAGGCTATACCAACTAGCAGAAGAGCTTAATAGAGGTTGGGAGCCTGATTGGGAAAATAGGACTAGTCTTAGTTGGTATATAGACTACTCAGAGATAAATAAGGATTATGGGGTAATGTCAGCTTGCCTACACCGAAACCTAAGTTGTGTATACTTTAAGTCCTCAGAAGTAGCTAGACAAGCTATAGAGGTGCTACAGGCAGAAGAAGATGGTTGAACAAGAGTTTGATTTACATAAGTACGAAGATAGGCTGCCGGAATGGTCGCAGTTTGTAGAAGTAACTCTATTTGAAGAGGTATATGCTCATGAACTAGCACCTGTACCTGATTGTGTAGGTGTACTTATGGCTTTAGAAGATAGTAGGTTAGAGAGTTGCGACTAACTGTGCTTGCGCTCCCGGACTCTACAGAGTTATACGTTAAACAAAGGTAAATAATATGAACAAAGATAAGCAGAATAAACCTATTGGGAGGTATCCGCACCCAGATAGTCTAGCTATAATACAAGTAGTCCTAGACTCTAAAAAAGCTTTAAGTTTAGAAGAGGTATCTGAAGTCGTTGGTTTCTCAACAAGTAAAGTGAGAAATGGGCTATACAATGCGTATTGTAGAGGAATAGTCGCTAAAGAACAACGAGGTCGTAATGTTTATTACCGAAAAGCTACTAGACCTACTAAAACAAAGAAGGAGAAAATACCTATACGCATTCAGTTCTATCTTTTAACGAAGAGAAGGTGTAGCGTCTATGTGTAATTTAGCCAACGAACAGGTAGATTATAGGTTATATAACTCCTTATCCGTTAAACAAACCTATTATAAAGCTGATGTTAATCATTGGCTGTTAACTGGATATAGGTCTCCAGGCTTGGCTCTTTGGTTTGAGGATACTTTCGCTAATGAAAAGTCTGGACGAACTAGTTTAATCGCTAGGGTACTCTTAAATAAGATGTATCTGGAGCAAGGTAGGTGGTTTTTAGCTAAAGACCATACAGTTAGTCTATATAGTCCTGGCCCTCCTCATATAGTACAAACGATAAAGCAAATAGCTGCGAGAACAGGCATAAATATACCTATACTCTACGAAAAAAGAGAAACCGAGGTATTTGTTTCTCTACAGAAGTAGGTTCTTAAAGAATACCTCTTACTATAGAAGCTAAGAGGTTACTCTTTCTTTTAAGGCAAGCTTTCCCATTTATTGTTCTTTATGCATAGGAAGGCTTGTTTTGCGGGTACATCTTTTAAGTCTGCATGTATGAAGTGGTTGTTTGTATACATGCATACTCTCGTAAACGCTGACTCACGTAGCAACTCAAACAAATATTGTAGCTTGTTGGGGTTACAGGTTAAATCTACAGCACCCAAACCTTTGAAGCAGTGTTCACTTCTACCGCTTCGGCCTTTAGATAGCTCATACATAGCTGGACGGTAGCCAGACCGCTTAGAAACAATGATAGGGCTACCTAGTTTCTCGCGAATAGGGTTAAGTATGTCTATAATATCATCTATCTTATATAGAACATCTGAAGGTAGCGACCATTCAGGCTTGTAGAACTCCTCTCTTTTAAAGTAACTCTTACTCATAGTCTTTCCAGTAGTTATAATAGGCTGCCATAGCAGGATAACTATACAAGTTAATCGGAGGGAACTTTAGTTCAGGCCAATCTATCATTTAATTGCTCCAGCTAGCTTAATTAGTGACTTAATGAAGCCATAGCCACCTTTCATACTATTTGCTCCGCCATTTAGTGTACAATCCTTATCTATAGACAGACCCGCTCCCTGGAACTTCCTTAAAGAAGCGATAGAAGCTTTGCAACTAGAGCCGTCAGCGGATATATGTTCATATGTATAGACTGCGCCACCACAACCAGACAATAGAACCATAAGTAGTATAACTACTACCCAAGCTAAGAGCTTATTCATGCGTTTTGTTTCCAATGGCTCCCCCCAAACAACCTAACAGACCAATAGGCTACTCTAGCTGTAAGTCTTGATGAACCTGAAGATAACATAGCTCTATAAAGTACCGCATCCGCCTCTTTTCTGGATATATCTAGTAAACAATAGATAGAATATAGGTAGTCATGTACCACACTAGCATCTCTAATAGCTGGGCCATCCTGGTCTAGTATCCAGCGAGGAACCCACTTAGGTATACTAGCGTAATTAGATATAAACCCCCTAGGTGTAACTATGCGACCATGAACTAAGTCTCTATAGATTAGTTCGGCAAGCACACATCTTTTATCTGTGCCGCGAATAGGTTGTACTTTCAAAGGTGTAATAAACATAGTAGCCCTCTAGCTAAATTTAACTTTAAGTGCGCCTTCTTCTCTAGGGTACTTCTGAACATCCCCAGCATTATCAGTATAGGTTATCAGTATATCATATACACCGGCTTCTGTAAAGGTTCCAGTTGCTCTAGTTAACTTAAAGATACCATTCGCCCCATCTTCTTCTGTTACATTAACAAAGTCAACTACTGTTCCTGTCTCAGGGTTAGTTGCGTTAGCCGAACGGACAGAGGAACCATTAATAGAAATAGCTAAGTCTGTATCACCATCAAATATCTGAACTAAGAAAGGGTCACTAGAGCCTAGCCTTTCGTGTCGTATTTTACTCATGTAAATCTCACTGTGTAGTTATTGTTTAGCCATTGTGCCGAATCAGAAGTAGAAAGCCATCTAGCTGCATCTTCGTCCTCTAACCACCTAACCCTTACGTTACTATAGACAATTACAGGAACTAGGGCCATAAAAGAGTCTTGCGTGGAGCTTTCTGTTGTAGCCGTAGTAACCCTAATATCTATAGCTGCTGTAGTTGAGCTAGAGGAACTTTCTGTCGCAGCAGTTTCTATGGCTCTTTGCAGTTCAAATGCAGAACTACTAGAAGAACCCGCGATACTTGCTGTAGTTATACTATAAGTCATTATAATATCAGCTACTTGGGTAGAGCTTATGTTAGCACTTATAAGAACATTGGTATCTAAGTTTAATATAGTTACTTGGGTACTGCCTGCTGTAGAGAAGACATTATCGTAAGTAGCTAGAAGCATAGCTGTTACTTCTGTACTACTATCTGTTGCCGCTACAGTAACATCCCCCTGCGTTACGTCTAGCGTAGTTACTTCTGTACTAGTTGCGTTGGAAGAAACACCTTCACTAACTATAAAGAAGACAGAGTCCGTAGTGGAACTCTCTGTTGCCTTAGTATTTATAGAAAAGGTTACATCGAAAGCCGCGACTTCGGAAGAACTACTCGTACTAGTGACAAAAGAAGCTGTAGATATTAAAGTACTGCTTGCTTGGGAGCTGCCTGCTGTTGCTTTAGTGTTTAATGCGCCAAAAGTAACTAGTTCTGTCGCTGTTTCAGAGGAACTTACTGTTGTCGCAGTTGTTACGCTAAAGGTAGGGGCGAGATTAGTTACTTCACTAGAAGACTCTATAGTGGAAGTGTTTAAAGCCCCAAAAGTTAGTGCAAAAACAGTAGCTACAGTTACGCTTGCTGTTGCAAAAGTCTCTATAGGGGGATTGGTTCCTGAAGAGCTTAACGCGTCTTCGTTTAGTGTTACAAAGTTTGTCATAGGTTACATACTGTATTCGTGAACATCGCTATCATTATTACCCTCTCCTATGATAAACAAAGTTCTGCCGTCTTCTGTAAAGTATAAGTCAGTTACATCGGGTTGCTGCGTACTAATATCTAGTTGCACAGCATCATAAGAGATAGTACTTAAATCCCAAGCCTCCCCTAAAGAGTATTGTAATATAGCATCCTTAGACCTACCAGCTAAATATAGGTAAGTGCCTTCTGGATGGAAAACAAAGTTCATTGCGGTGCTTTCATCACCATTAGCCGAGTTCCCAAAGTCAAAGGTTATACTATCTGTAGTAGCTGAGGTACTCTCCCAAGCTGGGTCAGCACTGTATTGAGTAATAGTATCACTAGCTAGAACGTACATTTTAGTTCCAGTAGCATTAAACCTAACATTGCTGGGGTTATTACCAAAACCACTTTGGTCGTTTATAGTGGTTAAGCTTGTTATATCCCAAGCGGGGCTTAAAGAGAACTCTTCTATCCTATCTACAGAGGAGTGGTGAGATTTATACAGTTTAGTCCCATCTGGTTTAAAAGAGAATCCACCAAAAGAACTTACAAAGTCATACGATACTGAGTCGTAAGTAGCTGTTGTTATGTCCCAGGCTGGTGATAAAGAGTACTGATATAAGAAGTCGTCAACAGTATCACAAACATACATCTTAGTTCCATCGGGGTTAAAGCTAACTGCTCTAGGGTCGCCAGCTTGGGTCTCTACATTAATAGTATTTCCTGTATAGGTAAAAGCTGATAAAATCCAACCTTTTACTGGAGCGAAGAGTAACTTTAAAAAGTCTTGTTTTCTCATCAGGCCGTACCTACATGACCCGCATGGACAGTAGTTCCACCGTCTTTAGTAAACAAACCGATAAAGTCTCTACCTAAAGCAGCTAAAGTAGGTTGGGCTTCCCCAGACAACCAAACAGGGGCAGCATTACCTACCTCTACCTGCCAAGACCACGTAGTGTTACCTCCCCCGTTTTTTATTTCTATACCTAAGTATGCGTCAACGCCCGAAGCAGGCCAATTACTTACTCTAATAGTCTTTAAACCTACACCAGTTACAGTAATCATATGCTCATTAGCCGCAGCGTAGTCTAAGGTTACTGTAACCGCACCAGTTACTCCTGGATGGTCTGATACTTTATGAGCGGAGTCAACTATTAAAGGTCTAATTAGCTCGTTATCTGCCATATTTAGACTAGCGGAACGTGTTTCTGCTTTATCTAACCTAGATACTGTATCAAAGAAGGCTTTACTTATATTAGCAAAGCATATCTTATCCCCAGCAGCAAAAGAAACAATATTATTACTATTACTTGATGCTGTAACCTTACCTGCATCCCTAGTTATAGTATTAGGGTTACTTGCTGTAAAAGTACCAACACCTACTTCATAGTCAATCCCGGGGTCAACGATACAGTAAGGTACTTCTAGGCCAGTATTGAGATAGGTGTTTCTATAAGTCTCAAAAGAATCATCAATAGCATCAATAAGGGATATAATCCCTGTACCAGTACATGTACAAGTCTCTTTAACTCTATCAAAAAGTTCAGTCATAACTTAGCCTACAGTAAAGGTAAAGTTTCCTACAGCAATCAAAGGAGCAGCATCATCGTTGTTAATAGTTACTCCAGAGAAGCTATCATAGGTTAGTAGGTTAGATGTAGCTGCATCAAAGATACCTCCAGCAACAACGTCACCCCAGTTAGCGGTAGGGGGAGGGAAAGTTATAACATTAGAGTTAGCAGTTACACCATTGCCACCTACAGTTGCATCGAAATTAGCATTTAGTGGGGTTACGCCTACTTTATCATAACTCCCCCCACTTACTTTAGTTCCGTTAGTGGATGTTGTTGGTGATACAGTGAATAAGTCGAAACTTAAACTACTTGGTTTAGCAAAAGCAGTACCTATAAAGAACCAATCTGCTACTAGGTTAGCTAGGTAATTGGTTGTATAGTTAAAGTTAAAGGTAAATGCGCCAATAGGCCAAACTGGAGCAGGGCTACCATCCTGTATATCTTTAGAAGCATCTAAAGGCCCATAAGCTAAAAGAGTACCGTCTGTAGCTTGGTCAAATATACCCCAATGGGTTATAATGCCCCAAGCTCCCCCAGATGGGACATTAAAAGCAATCTCCGTATCATTTTTAATTTGTTGGTTTGTCCTAACAAAATTAGTAACATTTCTTGTTACAGCTTCTCTAGCATAGTTATTAGCAGGAAGCACTTCTGTAAAAGTACCCGCATCCCCATCAGGTACTGCTGTAGCATAAGCAAAGTATAAACTAGCTGGTAAACTAGCTGTAGCTGTTCTAAATAAGTTATCTATAATTCTATCTTCCATAGAATCAGTAAAAGCTGTCATAGTGTTTCCTAGTTAGTCTGGTATCTCTACCATAGTTAAATTAATAGAATCAGCGCGAGAGAGTTTTACTATCCGCCAAGTTAGTTCAATAAACAATATTGTATCACCTTCTTCAAGAAAAGTAAATGAGTAAGGTAAGTTTAAAGTAGCCTGTTTTCTTAAATTAGCTGTTAGTTTTATATACGTATCTTGTACAAGGGCAGCTGTAACGTCTGAACGAACCCAACCTCCGTTTCTTTCAGATACTCTAACATCTTTTATATCTGTAACAGACTTAGAGCAAGTAGTGTTATTCCCAGAGTAACTTCTTATAACCTTACCGAAAGAAGCGTCTTTATAGTTTTCCTTATAGAAGAAAGTTATATCATTTTCTATAGCAGATATATAACTAACTCTTGAAGGTTTTAGTAGTTCCTCTTCGATTACTGGTGTAGGTATCTCTGAAACATCAAGCCATCTAACAGGGTATATCTCTTTATCGCGTTTAGTTAGATAAAGGTTAGTTTGTTCTGCTAGGTAGGATAATAGGGTTAAAGCTTCTGTTGGTTCGGATAATCTTCTAGCTAAGTAGAAGCTATTAGCAACAGCCCAAGCAGATATTTTGTTCTTTGCTTGTATGTTTAGGCCTTCCCCTAAAGAGTCTGCAAGAAACTGAATCACATCGGCAGGGTTTCCACTTGCCCCAGTTATTGTACCTGTAAGTTCTGTGGGTAGCTCCGAAGTAGCTTGGTTGAACTCTACAGAGATATAAGTTCTAACTAAGCCTACATTCGCTGCTGTAGAACCACCAGACCAGTTTATATCTACCACTTGGTTAGTTAGGTCAGACCAGTTATGTATCCAAGATAAAGGAAATGTGTTTATACTTGTTCTTGCAGCTGCTGGTATGATTACATCTACATTACCGCCAGATAGGGATATATCTATGCCTGAGTTTGGTAAGGTAGAGTCTGGGACTGTGGTTGTAGAACTACCCGAAGCAGAGACACTATTAACATCCACTGGGTCTATTATCCAATCTACTTGAATACTAGCTACCTGAGCCAACCTATCCATATCAGTAGCAAATACCATATCATGCACAAACCTAACTTCTTGGGAAGACGAGGTTATATAAATAGCTGTAGTTATAGTTGCCCCAGAAGTTAGTGTCTTTGTCCTACTACTAGAGTCGTATATTACTAAGGTTCTATTAGAGCCACTAGCCGTAGTCCCAGCAGAAACCTTTATAGTTACATCATGTAAATTAGAAGCCCCTGTTTTTGCTGTAGGTGGTGGGGTTATATTAGTCCTCCCTCTATAGGATACGTCTCCAGGCCCATCAAATTGATAGTGCATAGTGTAGGTATGCTTGATAAAAGAGGGACTATCAAAGATATTAGAAGTCCCTCCACTAACTAAAGTATTTACATTAATATTACTTGTAGAAAGATTAGCATTACCTTGAGAAACAGTATCTATAGAAACAGCCGTATTAAAGAAGTCTCCCGGAATCTCTTGCTGGGCTAGGCTGCCTAAAGCCCTACCCCCTAGCTTTACATTAACTGTTCCGGCCATAGCGTCTGTACTAAACCACTCTACAACGAGTTGTGCTTTAGTTATATCCCCTAAGTCTTTGTTCTCTGTAGTCTGTATAGACTGGAAGTTTACGTGACTAGGGTATCTTAGTGTAGCATAATTCGCATCATCCAGATTACCTGTAGCAACCACACGTTGTAAAGAACTAACAGTTAGGTTCCCTCCCCCTTCTACCTGTACAGCTATTTGGTCTGTGTTTTCATCATAAGTAAAAGCACTTGTAGTAAAGATAACTACTTGGTTCTGGGCCATATAAACTAATTGTCTAGCTATAAAGACTCTACTTACTCCAGTATATCCGGTTAAATCTACAGAGAAGTTTATAGAATAGGCTCCAAGGATAATGTTATCTTGGTTCGGTCTAGCAAAGGTAGCGAAGTTCTTACTATCTACAGTGGTAGCTCCAGGTAAGCTAGAAGCATTCTGGTTAATTATGGCTGTTACGCCTTTAATAGCGTTTAAAGGTTGTAACGCTGGTTGTGAAACAGAAGGAGTAACCCAACTTACCGCCACACTAGTTATTAGAGGAACTATATCACCATTTCCCCCATTGACAAAGTGGGTTAAGTTAATAGGCGCATCGTCTGAAATAAACAGGTTAACCGTAGTCCAACCTGCTGTTTTAGTTAGTGTAAAAGCTTGTCCGCCTAAATAACCTGTATAAGCTGCTGGGTTATCTATAGCAAGATTGCCTTGAGCGTCCCAAGTAATCGTAAAGGTATAAGCTGCACCAGAGACATTAGTCGGAGGTAGTATGTTTGTATCTAAGTTGCCTAAAGTAATATAACCATTAGCGTTCTGGTCTACAATCTCGTAAGAAGTTGTATACTCCATATTGCCAGTAGACTCTACTTGGTCAAAGTGTATCTCTTGGTTATATGTTTCCGAAATACGTCTAACAATTGGAGGGCTGTTGAAAGAGACTGTGGCCTCGGCTAAGTCTAAATCATCTGGCGTAAGAATACTATCGCCCGAACGAACTAAAGCTACATCCCCTATTGCGTGACCTGCCGCTAAGTAAGTCCACTTACCTACTTGAGCAACCACAGTACCCAGCTTATGGGATTTACCTATGGTTAGGCCGAAGAGTTCCGTCTCTGACTTACTAGAATATTCAAGGGTTTCTCCATCTATCCAGACAGCCCCTACATCGGTAAACTTAGAAGCATCAGAAAGGGGTAGAGATACGTTCCCTTTAACTACATCAGCAGATAGGGTAGAAGTTTCCGGCAAAGAGACAGGGATAAGTGGGCAATCTTCTACTGTGCCAACTATATGTGGTTTCCTTAACCCTTGTGAAGCTTCAGGAGCTTTAGGGTATTCCGTAGTTTCAACTAACCCATAATTCGGAACGACTGCTATCTTCCTAGCCTTAGTTCCAAAGGTTAAAGAAAGGTCGCCATCTGAAAAAGAAGGTTCTTTAGCTATAATACCTTCAAAAACAATAGACCCTGCATATATGCTGCCAGAAGTAGAAACACATTCATAAACAGTTACTACTCTATTTATCCAGAAAGAGAAAGCAAATTGGCTAGGCAGCCGGTTCTCTATAAGAGAAATGCTAGAAGTATTGACCTTCTTTGCTATTCCTAGGAGTATATCACTTCCCAAGGTATAGGGACTATCCGCAACAAACAACATCCCTTCATCTAACTCTATAGCCGCAGCTAGAAAAGATTCAGAAGCAGAACTACTAGTATCTATTGCTAGGTCTTGATAGAGCTGTTTCATAGTACTTCCTCTACAGGCCAAGTTCCGGTATAGTAAGTTGAGTTAGCCAGGGACAGTGGATAAGTTCCAGAACCAGTAACTATAGCAACTTCATTGGTTACCGGTACCTCGACTATAGTAGGTATTCTGAAACCCTTAGAAGTATTGTAGGCTATTCGGAATAAATCATTATCTGTACCAGCTAGGGCAAACTCAAAGGAACCGGACTTACCAGTATACCTAATCTTAGAATAGTTAACTCCGCCTAGCGTTTTTCTATCTGCTGCGTGTATATCTTCCTCATACCTAAAGGGATACCTGGGGTTCCTTATCTCTATAAGCTTTCCAGGATATAGTAAAGTATAAGTACCTGTAGCCCCAGCATTAGTCAATCTCCAGTACTTCGCACCAACTACATTAGTAAAAGTAACTATAGTTCCTATAGCTGGAGCAACAATACTGTTTGCCGCATTAATCCAGTTAGTTCCATCCGTAGAGTAATCTATAGAGCAGTTCGCAAAGGAACACTTAACCAAAGCCACTGCGTCTACATCAGGAGCATTTACACAGTATATCTGAGTAGTTTCTGCAAGTAGAAGCTCTTTACTTTTAGGTATGCTGGTTAGAGTAGTACACCCATTATAGACTATTTTCATCCTGCTCTAGCTCCAGTTGTTTCTAATAAGCTTGGGTTTATTCTAAGCATTTGTTTAAGTTCCTCTACAAAAGAAGTTGCATCTGATACATTAGGCAAGTTTACATTCTCTATATTTATAGAGGAATTAGAAGAAGCTTGTTGCTGTTGCGGGGTTTCTATAGTTACCCGTTCCCCTCTAGTTGCCATGAAGTTAACCGGAGTTGTATCTGTGCCCCCAGTCCCACCGACTACAAAACTACCTCCTGTTGCAAAACCTTGTCCTTTAGCTAGGTCTTTCATAATCTTTTCTATATCATGTTCTTTGAACTGCCCAGTATTGCCGGAACCAGAAGCCAGGAATACAACTTCAGCTTCCTGTCGTAACCTACTTAAACTAGTTGACTTTCTAGCAGCTTCAGCTACTCTCTCATAAGCTGCCTCTTGCTTTGCTGCTTCCGCTATAGTAGCATCTGTTCTTTGCCCTAAAGCATTTTTAAGTGCTTTTGTCTCTTCATCCAGTCCCTTTTGTGTTGCTTCAACTCTAGCAGCTACCCAGCCTATTGTTAAATTACCATAACTGTTAGTTAAATCCCCTATAGCTTTATAATGCTTTTCGTTAGCTAACCTAATTAGTTCTAGGTTGCCTTCAGCTATAGCTAGTTCTTTTTCTTTAACTGCGTTTAAATCTAATAAAGCTTTATTGTAGAAGTTTTCTTGAGTTCTATCTAGTTCTGCTAATAAAGTAGCCTGATTTACGGCTTTTTTAACAGCAGCAGAACTATCGGCCTTAGCTTGTTCTTCTAAAGCTTCTGAATAGGACAACTTCATATCAGCCAGTTGTGCTTTAAGTTCAGTAACCCTCGCTTCTACAGCTCTTTTAGCTATAGCTGCAACAGTGCTTTCAGCAGCAGATGTAGCTGTATCCACTACTTCAGCTAGACTTTCAGCTATACCAGTATAAGAGGATATAGCTTCAGAAGCAGCTAAAGTTATTTGTTCTAATGTGCTAGTAGAAGCCTCTTTTAATTTCTGGGAAGACTTTGTAGCTTTATTAAATAGTATTTCTACTGTTTTCGCAGCTCCTGCACTTAACCCTTTCCAACCTTTAAGAACTCCATCTACCCAAGAGGCAGCTACACTACCTGTATTTTTAGCAGATTCTACAAAACCATCCCAGATTGCTGTAAGCCCAGCTCCTACTCCGCCTATCTGGTCTTCATATTGTGAATGAAACCTATCTAAAGCGGAAGACATCCCTTCTATAGCGAAGTCCCAAGCAGCTACAGTAAATTCAGATAAACTTACTGAGTCTTCCCCTATCCTCAAGAAAAAAGCATTAGACCGTAGGGCTAACTCATCAAAAGAATCAAGAGCTCGGTTAGCCGACTCGACCGCTTCTTCCCGTTGTTCTTTAAGAAGGGTCGTAGTTGAGCTAGTTGTTTTCTCTTGCTCAATTAAGGCAGTCCCCCAAGCAGTAGTAAGTTCCTTTTGTATCTGTATTAAGGCTGAAGACCCTTTACCATACTCTACCTGAACCCCACCTAACCGAGCAATACTTGCAGTTAATCCAGCTAAAGCAGCTACACTGACTAAAACAGGGACAGGTAAACCAGTTATTCTTCTAAGAAAGAGTCCGAACTCCGTACTTCCTGTAGTTAACGCTCCTGATAAACCTTTATAACTAAAAGCTAACCTAGTATTTGCTGTTACTGCTTTTAGAGTAGCTATAGTAGAACTGTTTAAGGCTACAACTAATCTAGTAACCAGTACTAAAGCTAGGCTTTTAGCTACTTGGATAGTTCCAGATAGGTTCTCTATTAAAGCATCTAACCCTTGGTTTAGAAAAGCTAATCCAGTGTTAAGAGTGTCTTTACCTTTAGCAAATAACTCCCTATTTAGGTCAGTATATCTAGTAATTAACCTTTGGTAGTTAGATAGTAATTGTTTAGAGATACTTTCAAGTACCTCTTCTGGGGCAAATATCTCTCTATACTTTGCAGCTATTTTGGGAACAGCTTCACTAGCTATAATTAGGTTTTGTTCCATAGCTTTAATGAACGCAGCCGGTGTTCTTCCTACAGCTTCAGCAGCTATCTCCACAGCCGCAGGCAACTGGTTGCCTAACTGTTTCTTAATCTCTTCAGACTGAACTACCCCTTTAGCAAACATCTGTTCTAAAGCTAAGAATATAGCTTGCATCTGATCAGGTGTCTTATGTAGAACTGTACCTACAGCAGAAAAGTCGTCAAATATCTGATTAACCTCACTTAGGCTAGCTCCAGCTAATTTAGCAGAAGGAGCGAATTTAGCAAAACTTGATTCTAGTGCTTGTAAGCTTAAACCATAAGCATCGGCTATCTCCCTAACAAAGTCTAGCTCTTTTTTAGCCCCAGCAGTTCCAAATACTCCAGTGATTGAGGCTATGTTAGCTTGTTGCTCTATACCTGCTTTTGGTATAGATAATATAGCTCGTTGTATGTTATTTATAATAGCGTTAACTAGCCTATACCCAGCAACTACATCAAAGATATGCCTAGTTAAAGATTTATTAACATCTACTAAAGAATGTATACCTGCTTTAGTTTTAGTTATAAGTTTATTATAGGTCTTTTGGTGTGCTATTTGCTTCTTTTGTTGTGTAGTTATTTTCTTTTGTGCTTCGGCTATAGCAAACTGTTGTAATTCATGGCGTTTATTCGCTTGGTCAGTCTCCTTATGGACAATATCTAATTCTCTTCTATACCTAGATAAAGCTTTAGTTCGTTGAGCTATTGCAGCAAAAGCAGAACCCCCGGACGCTACTTTTTTATCTATCGCCGCAAGACTAGTAGCTAATTCAGTAGCTATAGCTTTAGCTTTAATAGACTGTTGCTGCCTAACTACGGTTATATCCCTAGACCCATTCTCTATAATTAGTTTTCTTAACTTAACTTCATCTTTAGTTAAGGCTACTAGTCTATTAGAAGTACTTTGCGCTTTTTTTAATTTTTCTTTCCGTAATAGCTCTGTCTGTCTTGCTAACTCTGTTTCATTAACAAGGACTTCTTTAGTTACTGTTTTGGAACCTTCTGCCCTAAGTTTATTAGTTGCAGCTACGGAAGTCGCTAAGTCTTGTGCAGTCTGTCCCTCTAGTTCCATTACATGAATAAAACTTCTACTACCATCTTCAGCTATTTTAGTAGTAGTAGTAAGTTTTTGAAGAGTGGCATTTACATCTTTTAAATCTTTATCTAATTTACTAAGAACCTCTCCGCCTGCAAAGGTAGAAACTATTTTTAGTTGTAGTGTCTTAGTTGCTGCTGTCATTAGTAGCTTTCCTTGAGTCTAGGAGTAGTTTTGAATAGCTATTATGAATATAAGCTATATGTGTTATCGTTTCTTGTATAGGTAGTTTTTGTTCTTTAACTAGTTCTATCATTATTGTAGAATCAATAGCATAATAATCTAAGAGAAATAAGGAGAGTGTGCGAAAAAGAGTATAGATTGTTTCATTGTCTTTATCTAGGAAGAATAACACAATCTCTATCTCTTCAGCATCCTCTTCACTCATATCGAAGCCGAACTGTTCTTCTAATAACTTCTCCTGTTTCTTAGTCTTCTGTACTTCGACCGACTTAGAGGCATCAAGGCAAGCTCTCCCTAAAGCTTCCCCAGCCTCTATTAGTTTTTTATCCTTTCCTCATCATAGTTGGTGTTGAGTAAGGCTTTAGTCATGCCAGCAATAATAGCTGACCTCGTAGGAGAAGAAGCTAAGTAGAGGTTTAGGAGGGCATCTAAACACCCTTCTTCGTTCTCCCAGAAGTCATTAGGTTTAGCCTTTCTAGTATCCGCAACAGTTAGATTGGTAGTTTTATCAGTCTCGCTGTCATAAACTCCTAGAGTAGCTTGTCGTATATATACAATCTTGTCTTTAATAAACTCATCTGATTCTGTAGAGTATGCTTGTACATACCTCCCTGAAGAATCTTCTTCTTTAGCAGCCTCCATCTGTTCCTTTAGTAAAGATTGGAACTTATGAAGCTCTTTCTCAGACTCCTCTACCTCAAACCGCTTGAACCCTACTAAGAAAGAGTCCTTAGCTCCTGAAGAGTCTTTAGAGACTATAGGTAGTTCAATAACAGGTGATTGTAGCTTTACGAATAATTGTTTCATTAGATTGCCCTCTAATTATGTTTAAATTTAAGTTAAAATGATGTTAGTCTTGCCTACGTTACGGAATGCGAGGTCTTGTCCTGCAAACTTAGCAACTGTAGAATTAGTTACGTTAGCCAACTGTACCTTTAAAAAGTCAAGTTGTACTTTTTCCCCTACAGTGTCCCCAACCTTAACAACCAAACCATGCAGTTCTTCCAAATGGTCGTCTGGGTTATAGTCTGCATAAGCTTCATCTTCAATGATAGTGATAGTTACATCAGAAGGAGTAGCTCCTTTAGACCAACCATCTACACAACCTGTTAAGAATCTATCATACTCAAAACCAGCTACGTTAGGTGCAATCAGTTTATCGAAGCAAGCATTACTTGGGCCTGTTAGCGTAGGAGGTGTTGCACTATCATACAAACCAAGCTCAACTAAAGAGATAGTAGAACTTTTAAAACTAGGTGCGAAACCAACTTTCTGTGTACCGAAGTCTTCAGGAACTTTAAGTTTCTGAGTAACCTTAACTAAGTTACCTTCAAAAGTAAACTTGAGTTTAGCTCTTGTACCGATAGTTGCGTCTAGGTCAACTAAACCTTGGCTATCTGTAGTTAGGTATGTTTTCTGAGTAGCAATACCTGGAGAACTTCTACGAATCTCAATTGTTAGATACTCGTTAGAAGCTACGCTATTAGTATACTTAACTGTATCATTGGTTGCTAAGTCTACTGCGAAACCAGAAGCTTGCATTAAGTCAGATAGAGGAACATCTGCTTCATCAACAGCCCCGGCAGTAGCAGCTCTACCATTCAAACTAGGTAAAAATACTTCAAAGTCCGATTTAGCAAACTTATCTGTAATAACTGTTTCTTCATCCCTAGATAACTCATCACCTACATATGTAAAGGCTTCTGAAGTTAGCTCAGTCGTGAAGTTTAGGTTAAGTACAGCAGTAGCGTTCTTTGGGCCTAAGCCTGTTTCAAAGGTTACTCCAGCTACAGCACCTTTAGTTGCCATTGTAGTAGCCGTAGCACCTGTAGCAGCAGCCACATTATCTTCCAAGGTTAGGTTAAGATTATCCTGTACCGATAATACCCGACCAATAACTAGATAGTCTGTTGTGAATAAGTAACTGCCTGGAGCTACACTTGTTAAGAAAGTAGTATTAACACCAACTACTTGGTCACTAGCTAGATTAGTTGTAACCGCGCCAGAAGTTCTTGCAGTATGGTTTGTGTAGTCTCCACCAGCCCCAACAGCGGTTTGAATAGCTGTAATAGCTAAATTTAAATCATCAGTAATACCTGTAACTGTCCCAAGCAAGGAACCACTATCATCATATAGTTTATCTCCTATGATAAGCTCAGTTAAGAATTTAGTACCTATACCAACAATACTAGTTGCTGCAAGAACTGCTGTAATAGTACCTTGTTTAAGGCCACTTTGAACTCCACTGGTTCCTTCAGCAATCTGAGCTACTGCAAAGATAGCTATTGCTTCTTCATGGAATCTAATTTCACCTGCCATTATAATACCCCTTCATCTTTAAGTTTCTGTTTAGTCTCTACAATATCTTTAATACAAGGAGATACCTTTTCACCATTAGCAGCCTGCTCTGCTTTAATATTCTTTACTTTCTCGACTAAGGTTTGTCCTCTTTTACGAACAACCCTATTGCCATCTTTATCTAAACTTACTATTGCCATTTTGAGTTACCTTTATCTATGAGATTCTGGGCATTACAAGACC